>Ga0307375_10003795_pt1 | contig 14643 bp, 18 predicted proteins | sample TR1MG_FD_202531 | JGI IMG/M metagenome (GOLD analysis project Ga0307375, IMG submission 202531) | Soil microbial communities from Risofladan, Vaasa, Finland - TR-1 | ecosystem: Environmental > Terrestrial > Soil > Coastal area > Acid sulfate soil | place: Finland: Risofladan, Vaasa | collected...
CGAAGCAGGCGAAGCTGGAAGGGAAAGGGCTCAATTTATGCCATAAATGTCACAATACGGTGCATTTTCGGCCCTATCTCCTGACGGACGGGAATAAGCTCAAGCTGATTATCGCGCGCCTGGGGGCGGAAGGGCGGGTCCGTGCGGCGAAGGGGGAAATAGACATAAATCTCCTGGCAGCGTCGTACACGCCGCCGAGGATGGAATAGACGGCAAAGGCCTTTGTTACCAGGCGGCCCCGGGGAACAGCATGTAAAGCAGCGCGCAGAGAGGGGGATGGAGTAAGAACCAATGCAGCGCCGCGCTTTCCCAGAAGCCCATGATTTTGGGTTCAGGCCGGGTGCTTGGGTTAAAAAACATAGTTGTCCCAGTCCATAGTATTCGTGCCGCCGTCTACCCATTCGTCCATGAGGTTGCCGTGCACCACGTTGTCGTCGCATGCGGCGTGCTGGATGCGGATTTTTTGGACCATGTTGCCCTTTATCAAATTCCTGTTGGAGTCGTTGCTGATCCGGATTTCTATGCCGTCAGAATGGCAGTTGGAAATGATGTTATAGCTTGAGTCGTTGATGCTGATGAGACTAAAGTCTATGAACCCCTCGAATATGTTTTCTATTTTACAGAGTCCGACGAGGTCGAAACGGATTAGATAAGCGAGCCTTCCATAGGCCCAGATGTCGCGGAAAAGGCAATAAGTGCCGCCTGTTACGATTATGCCGCTGGCGGTGGTTGGAAACGCGGGGCCTTTAAGGGTGAAACCGCCTGCCTGGAAATAGCTCCAGTCGTTAGACGTTATGAGCGTGATCCCGTTGACTGAGGTGGTGATAACAGTCGATTTTCCCTGCCCGCTTAATCGGACTCCCTCTTTGGTGTTGACTATTGCGGCTCCCAGGTAAAAGGTGCCCTCGAGAAGGACGACGGACCCGCCGAACCCTGGAAGGGCGTTAAGGGCCTGGTTTATTTCAACCTCGTCGTTGACGCCGTCGCAGACGTAGTCGGCCACGGATTTGTCGAAGGAGTCGGAAGCCGCAACGACCAGGGTGCATGCAGCGCCGAGGCCGCTCCCTTCATCAAGAATATGGCCGGCGTTCCACTCTGCAGAGGTTCCTCTCTCACCCGGGGCTTTGACCGCTGCGTGCCTTACTGCCATGCTCTCATTTCCTCCTGGTCGGAGAGTCATGTGTTGTCATGGTCGGGAGACATTTACCTTTCTTCCTTCCTGTCATGGGGCCAGTCCCTTCAGGAGGGCCCTTTTTATCTCGTAATGGCATGTTAATTACCTTGAAGTATATGATTATAGAGTATATGATTATTGTTTCCTCAATCGTGCAAGAGCGAGGCCGTCAATCCTGATAGTCGACGCGGTGTTGTTCTTTGAGCGCACGGAAAACTTCATGGTGAGATCTGCGGCGGGGTTGTGGGTGGTATTCGTGGCGGCGGCGTTGACCATGTCGTCGACGTAGAACTTGACCCTGTCCGAAAGGATCTCGATCCTGTACTGCCCGTACTGGGAATATGCGGCTATCAGGGTCTCGGTCTCGGCGGCCCCGTCGCCGGTGACGCCGTACAAATTGCCGTTGTAAACCCTGAAAATAGCGTGATGCTGGTTGACCGTGAAGAGGGCGTCGCTGTCGTCCTGGAACCCGATTTCGACGACGGAATTGGCAACGCCTGCGGCGTCGTGCACGGTGTCGATATCGAGGCCGAAGGTCATTATCGGGAGGTCGTCCGGATGCGTGACGTTGGAGACGGCCGCGCCGAGCTCGAGCCTCATGGTCGCTATGTCGTCGGTGTTGGCCGGGGTGACGAGCTCCACTGCGGCATGGTTGGCGGTCATTGCCCATAAGACTGTAGAGGCGCCGACCACCTGGGCGATATCCCACTCTGCCGTAAGGTCGGGGCCGGGCCTGAGATACTCGTGGTTGATCCACGTGTTAAAATTGGACTCGTGGTCGTCGTTCCATTCGCTGGCGTAACCCTTCTCAAGGGTCGTCTTCACTGCCTTGTGTCGGGTACTCACTTAATCACCTTCTTTCTTTTTTCCCTTGTCCTTGAACTCCTGGGCGGCAAGCTGGCGCTTCATTGCGTCGGCGCGCATGTCTGCGATCTTAGCGGCCTTTTCTTTGGCGTGCTTCTCAGCTGCGGCTTTTTGCTCGGGCGTGAGGACGTCGGGGTCGACGTAATCGCCGCCGGACAGGACGTAGTCGATTTTTTTAACTATGGCTTTAAGCTCGATCCTTGCCCTGTCGTGCCTGAAGGCGCCGCCGCACATGAGACCGAGCTGGTGTTCGCAGTGGGCCTTCAACTTCTCAAGTTCTTTTCTCAAATCCATGATATCACTCCAATTTTTTCAATATAAGGGCTATTTGGGCCTCTAAGGCTTTTAAGCGTGTCTCAAGCGTCGATTCGGCGGGGGCCTCTGCAGGAGGGAGGCCCGGGAGTTCGAGCGTTAAATTGATGTCAGGATTCGCCCCCGGGAGGATCTCCCTGGTGACTTTGGCGGATTTGCCTGACTTGGCGACTTCGAACACATGGGGCCCAGGTAAAAGCAGATTCATGACGTCGGAGAGCTCACGGGAATTTGACGGGGTCAGGTGGTGGGTGTAGACGTCGTCAATGTAGAGCTTTGCGTTGGAAGGGATGCTCGTGATGTTGAGCGAAAAGGGTTCGGTGACAGGAGGCTCGACCGGAGGCGTGACAGGGGGCTCGACGGGTGGAACGACCGGAGGCACAAGCCCGGGGGCTTTCAGGATAAGGAAAATGTCAGGGTTCGCTCCGGGCAAAATGTCAACTATTTTGGAGCCCTCTTTTCCGGACTTTGTGACGGTTATAAGGTGGGTTCCCGGGGCAAGCATGTCCTTGACGTCGCTGAGCTCGCTCTCATCAGAAGGCGTCAGGTGGTGGGTGTAGACGTCGTCAATGTAGAGCTTTCCGGAAGTGGGCGAGCTGTCTATATTGATGGAAAAGGGATCCTCTCCCGGGACCTGGGTGCCTGCGGCCACCCTTTTCGCCTCGTCCCAGTCCATGTATTTGTGCTTGTCCTGGTATTTGGTGGCGGTCAGGATGTCCTTCCCGAACTTCTCGAGCATGAGAAGGGAGACGTTGGCGCCGTCAACGAACGGGACGGCGAGGAGGCGGCCGTAAAATCCTATCTGATTGTCGGGGTGGGGGTCGACCTTGAAAACGACTGTCTTGCCTTCAATGAGAGTCATAAGATATGCCATTTCCTCAATGCCAGCGGGGGTGCCGCTTTCATGCGCGTCTATGCCTATGAAGCGGATCCTGTTCATGACTTCCGGATGGCCGGGATAAATGACAGTGTCCCCGTCCTCTACCTCGACGTTGTGGACGGTGATCTCCTCGGGGAATACCGGGACGATACTCGTGAGCTGGGGGTACTGGTCAAGATAGCTCTTGAAGTTGGTGTTTATGCCTGCAAGCATGGACTCCTTGTCTTCAAACGAAAAGCCGAACTTCTCCCAGAACTCCTTTGGAAGGGCGGACATGAGGACGGATATCTGGGAAAGCTGCTCCTTGATCGTGTCGGAGAGCTCCTTTGCGTGGACCCAGTCCTTGTTATCGACAAGCTCCTCGAGGCGGATCATGTCGGCGCGCACGGATTTTAGAAGGGTTTCGGCCTTGCGGTGGGAGGCCTCTGGGGAAAGCCCGAAGAACCAGCCGGTTGCGTCGAGCTGCGTAAGGAGGAAGCCGCCGGAAAGCGCGGCTGCAAGCTTGAAATGAAGGGGCATGGCCTTCATCATTTCAAAGAGGAGGATGGCTTTCCCGGGGATCCCCTGGACAGTCGTAGAAATGACGCCTTCGCCTGTTACAATGTACTGGATGGCGGCCTTTTCTGTCACGGCTTTGGTTGCAGGGGCCCAGTATTGGTTTAAAAAGCAGCTGCCGAGGGATTCGGCGGCTTTGTCGGTGGTGGCCGTTGCGGTGATGCCTGCAATGACCGGGATGGCGGCGTAAATGGTGGCGGCGGCAAGGATGCCGACGCCGGCAATGATGAGTCCCACTGAAACGTAGTGTCCGACCTCGGGGGTGCCGGGCCTGTCCTCGATAACGTCCCATCCCGAGAATACGAGAGAAAAGGAATTTTGGACAGCTGGAATAACGGTCCCTAAGACGGTTACAATGTTGGGATCCTGGAAAAAGTTGTCCCATGCGATTTTCTGGGGAGTCCTGGGGGCAGGCGGTGGGCCTGCATGAATTGACGAGGACATTCCGACAAGATCGACGAGCTGGCCGGTGTCGACCCTGACGTTCATCTGGGAAATGTTGTTTATCGTGAATTCGGTTTCGAGGACGCCGTTTCTCCTGAACCCTATGAAAGGGAACGCTTCAAAATCGTGGGTAAAGTGCTGGACGGGGACGGCAGTCGGGCCGGTGACGAAGATCCTGCGCCTGAGGCCTTCGAGGACGTCTACCTGAGATGTCTGCAGGGCCCCGAATCCCTGTACTCTCCATGACCATTCGCTGCCTGTTTGAGGAGGTTGAACCGGAGGGACAAGTTCCGGTTCAAGGCTCACTATGACGTCGACGGCTTCGCCTGCAAGGGGGCTTTCAAGACCGATCTCCTCGGTCTTATATCCGGCCTTTTCGATTTTCAGGATCCCGGACTGAAAGGGTGGGTCAGTCCATACGATTTTATTCCTGAGGCCCATGTATTCAAAATAATCGAGCCAGCTGATAAGCGTTGCCGGCAGGCCTGAACCGGTGGATTTGTCGATAACCTTAACGGTAACGGCCCTGAGGGGCGTTGAATAGGGCAATATGGAATATGACATGCTGTTACCACCACTGATCGTAATCCCAGCGGCTGCCGTAGTCCCATGTCCAGAGGGAAGGGTTGGCAATGGCAGCGTAGAGGTCGGCAATCTGGTTAAGCCTGGAAATGATGTCATTGAGGGCCTCTGCGAGGGCATCACGGAAGGCGCCTACCAGGTCGTTTTTTTTGATAACCTCGTAAACGACCTGGTTGGTCTTTTCGTTGTTAGAGAGCTGCTTCGGGTTGAGCTGAGAAGGGATAGCCATATTTAAAACCTGAATTTCGGACTTATAAATATGATGCTGACAGAGGAGTATCTGAAAGAAAACGAGAAAACCGTGATAGCGAACCTGTCAAACAAGGACTTTGTGATCGGGCCGAAGCACTACCAGGGAAGGGTGCGGAGGATCATGGAATTTATTGTCAAAAATAGGACAAATAATTGTAAAATTCTGGATATCGGGTCAGGGGCGTACATGCCCGTCCACATGGGGGCGACGCACGCCTGCGACATAACGGGGATATCGGGCGACATACTGGAAAAGTCCGGATGGAAAGGCAGTTTCAGGGTGGCGAGCTGCGACGATCTTCCGTATAACGAGAAGGAGTTTGATGTCGCGATCTGCACCGAGGTACTCGAGCATCTGCCGGATCTGGAAACCGTTGAAAGGACCTTTAAGGAAATCGAGCGCGTAGCTCACAGCTGGGTCGTGACGACGCCGAAGGCCTCTAAAAGCGGTTTCAGGGATAAATGGAACATTGAGCCGACGCACAAGCAATTTTTAACGCTGGAAGACATAAGGGGAATGGTCGCGAGATCTCTCCCGGGGATTCCATGCACATTCGAGGAAGTGGAGCACTATGTCTTTATCATGCGAGTCCAACCCTGACGGAAGGCACGACATAAGGGCCCACCCGAAGACCTCGCACATGGGCCTCGGGGAATACATGGGCAACATCAAAAAGCATACGGAAGAATGGACCAGGGAGTCAATGTTCGTAAAGGTGCTGGAATTATGCGAGACAGACGTCCTGGTGTACATGGAAGACGACTATCTTGCGCCGCCGGAAAGCGTGGTGAGGTTGTTGGAGCTCCTGGAAATGAATCCGGATGCAGCCATGACGTCAACAGTGCAGACGTACAGGTGCCCGAACATTCAGAAGATGGGGATAGCGCCAGCGGAAACGATAGTGTTTGACAGCGAGAAAATCGTACGGAAAACGTGCTGCGATCCAAGACTGCGCGGGGTGCACGAGGTAGTCGGGACCAGTTTTTCATGCTTTGCAGCAAGGGTGAAGGACCTGAGAGAAAGCATTGAGCTGATAAGGCTCAAGGGCCTGCTCATGACCTATATCGGTCACGACGTTGTTGTAACGAATGTTATAACGAAATTGGGGAGGAAGATCCTCGTTGATTTTGAGCTGTGGGGCGAGCACATGCAGCTGCTATGCTTGAAACACGCCTGCCGGATCCACACCTTCGGAAAGGGAGAGGCGGTCCAGGACACCTATGTCTGGGACAGGAAAGTCGGGAGTTATATTAACAAACTTGGGAGGTAGTATATGAACAGAAAATTGAAGGAGCTGACGAAGCCCGCAAAAAAGCCCGGGTTCCTTGTAGATACAATGAAAGAGGTGGATAAAAAAGAGGACTTCACGCTAGCGGTCTGTTTCTCGAGGCGCTGGTGCGTAAGGCCGTTTTTTGAGTCGTTCGAGAATATGTCGATACCTATGGACAGGTGCCACCTGTTGATATTCTGCAACAAGGATTCAATCCTCTTGATAAACGAGCTCATGGAAAGGGCGAACGAGTACAAGGAGCATTTCAAATCGGTGAGGCTATATTGCTCTTATCGCAGGTCAATGGGAACAACGCCCCTGGTGAGGACCCCGCCGGGACACAGGGGCAAGCTCCCGTTCATATACGCAATGTACCTGGACGTGATAAAGCTGACAAAAACAGAGATCCTGGTGGTCATGGAGGACGACACCCTCTGCCCGAAACACGCAATAGTAAGGCTGCTGACGACATTCGAGAAATACGGCAGGAAGGCCTTTATATCGGGAATCGAAACGAACAGGGGCCCGCATGAAGACATAAAGACGAGGCTCGGGATCCACTACCTGAAAAGGGAGGGAAACAGGATCTTCGAGAGGATCTCGCTGGACCCGAACACAAAGGGTCAGGTGCCGGTTGACGCGACAGGATGGTACTGCTGCATTTCGACGCCGGAGATCTGGAAGAAAGGTTTTGAGGGGATAGAGGATTATTTTACGGACATTCCGAGGTTCGCACTGGACAATTTCCACACGAACAACATAAAGCTCGCGGGGATCCCCCTTATAGCTGATTTCGATATCTGGTGCACCCACATGGAGATCAGGCCAGACAAGATAATAAAATGGGGAAAAAAATCAGCGGTGAAAATGGCGGACATTTGGCTGCCTGAGTACAAAACATACGCCCAGGGCGTCGTTTTAGACTGAATCGGGCACCCGGAGGCTACCCTAAACGGTCAAGATAAAGCTAAGAAAAAGGGGTTTCTGCTCGACAGGAGGAGGAAACTGCAACTATGTGCAGTCCCAGATGTTGACGGAAAAGACGTCTTCGGCAATGGTTCCGAGGTAAAAGTCTGCGGTGCCGGCGGTCATGCCGACTGCCACGAGCCTTGTTGCCCAGTCCACTTCCCTAAGACAGATCTCGTCGTGGGCAATGTCACCGCTGTGTTTTCTCGTTATCTTGTAGCACTGCCTGGCGAAGGCCATGAACGAGGGGACCAGTATGACGTTTACGCCCCACGTTTCGCATAGCTGCTTGGTGTCTGTTTCAACCTGCGCCATGTTCGCGAACTGCGTGGTCTCCTGCGAAACCATGCTGTCACGCTGCGCGTCGATTCGATTTTTCACGACGTCCCCGACCATCTTGCTGTCGTACTTTGATATCCTAAAGGTTGCTGATCGTACCATGATTGATTATTGGTCAAGCCTGTATTTAAATCATCAGGCGCAGAGGTCCATGACTTCCTTTTCCGCCTGGGAGATCTCGGCCTGCTTCTGGGCTATCTTCTGGCCTGCGAGTGAATTGGACTCGCTTCTCTGTTTCTCAAGGTCGGCAATCTCCCTCTTTTTCCTGTAAAGGGTCTTCAATTTATCCTCGAAATCTGTCATAACAACTTCTCCTTATGCCGATTCTTCGGCGCCGAATGTTAAAAGCGTTTCATTACCCGATCTGTACGAGGCCATGATCCAGTCAGTTGTCATGTCCCCGTTATATCTACGAAACTCATCAATAAAACCAATTAAAGGCTGCTGATCACCATCGTCATTCATTCCAATAGTGATCGGAGCATTGCAGTGCGCCCTTGTACCACTGAATACCTTAGTAGTGGCATCAGCAACTCCATTAAAATAAACCCTCATTGTTGTCCCGACTATGTTACAGACAATATGATACCAGGTTGCATCGTTAAGGGTTCCTGTTGTGTAAATATAGGAAGAAACAGCCTGACACGATGAACCGACAAACCAGACAAGCTTACGTGAATTAGCATCAGAACTACCGGCCAATTGTATCAACCATTGACGAAAACCTACGCCTGACCATTTAACAGCAAAAGAAGACCAGGCAACTTGTTGAGTAAAATTCGTCCAAAATTCAACAGCAAAATCGCCAGTCGTGGAATAATCAACGTCGTGAGGAATCTTTATGTTTTCAGGAAGTCCGGAAAATTGTTGTCCATAATCAATCTTAGAGGCTGCCTGAATAGGTTGATTTGCAGCGGCCTTAGCGCCATGATTGACGTACTGAGTGCTGTCCCAAATACTCGCATTGTCGGGATTATCGGCCATGTGAGAAACAATCTTATAATTACTATTCCACACATTGGTAGCATCCTGGCCGTCAGGAGCAGCTGCATTGCCGTAAAACATATAAATAAAATCAGCAGCAGAGCCGCCGTCTATCCTGGGGACCTTGACCCAAACCCACGCTTGAAGGCCTGCCTTATCCCACCTTTCAATTTCATGTTTAAGCGGGGTGCCGTCAGTGGGACAGGTGTCGGAATCCATGAACCTGATGTCTTCTCCGTTGTTCTGGGCCTTTGTAAAGTCAAAATTGACGCTAGTAAGGTGGACGAGGACCGGGAAATCGTCAAGGTTGGTAGCCGAAACGTTGCCGGAAAAGGTGAGCTTCCGCTTCCAGCTCCATGCGCATGCAGGTGGCGCAGGGGCAGCGCAAGAGCTGAACCCGTAATGTGCGACAATGTCGTCAAGGGCCGTCGAGTCAAGGCCCCTGCCGTTCCATTTAGCGTAACAGATGCAGACCTCGTCCTGGGCGGTCTGGCCGGAGTGCCTGGACTTTACGCTGAGGATCTCCTTCGCAAAAATCATGTAGTAATTCTGCCAGAGGGCAGGAAGGCCCAGGCTTTTGATGTAAATCTCCGCCTGAACCTGGGAGTCGGCAGCCATGAGAAAGCCGCTTTTTTGGGCCTTTCCGTAGCTGTCAAGGCGTTCCTTCGAGACGTCTCCGGACAGCTTGGCGGAATATTTGCCTGTCCTATGGACCGAATCCCTCATGTCAATCAGAAAACTCCTCGTGGTAAGTGAGGCTTTTCACTTCCATGTACCTGTTGGAATTGACCAGGTTTTCAATGTAAAAGAGAAGATAGTGGACTTTGTTCTGGGGCTGGATGGTCGCGCAGCTGTACGTCGGCGACCACTTCCTGAACCTGATCTTCTCGAGGGACGGCTCGACCTGCTCGTCGAAGTACGACGTCAGGTAAGGGACTGAATACCAGCGGAAATTATAATCGGAGATCTCGTAGACGAGGTCGCGGGTGCAGTCGATCCCTGAAACAATGACCTGTTTCTTGTTTGCGGAGGGCGAGCCGCCGTCCCCGGTCACGGCGTAGAGGTTGCCCTGGTAAAGCATAAAGCCGGCGTGAGACTCTGTCATGTTCCAGGCAGGCGCGTCCAAAGTGTCCTTGAACCCCCAGAAGGCGAAGACGTCGCTCATGGACCCGAGGCGCAGGCGGATGAGGGCCCTCGAGTACCTGGGGTTGTAGAGGGAAGAATAGTAATTGGTGCGGCTGGTGGAGCCTGAAATGAGCTGAGTTTTCAAGAGCATTGAACGGGGCGTTACGGCCGCCTCGCCCGACCCGGTCACGGCCTCGGTTATGTGGTCGCCTGAATGGTAGTTGTCGTGGAAGAATATCTTGGACTGCACCTGCAGGAAGTCCATGAGAGCGTCAGCGTCGGCCCCGGAAAACGACATGATTAAGTTTTGAACGCCCGTTTTAAATATCTAAGGTTTGGGGATAACCCCCCAACGACCCCGGGGGCTATGCAGACGATAAGAGCTTTCCAGGGGGCACCCAAAACGCTCCGTCAAAAAATTTTAATTTTCTGAACGCGGTGACAGGGGCCGTAACAGCGGGGGACTGAGGGGGGGACTTTTATTTCAGGCATCCAAAAAAACAATGGTATGAGACCTGCAGGGGAGAGATTAAAGAAGTACGAGGCAAAACTGGGCGGTTTCGGGCCGGCGGGGAACACAGAGGGATATATGAGGACCCTTCCGTCAAGGATGAAGGTGGAAAGCCTGATAAAATCCCTGAAACTGCCTGCGGCGTTCGAGATGTACTACCTGGCGTACGCGGAGCAGCTGGCGAAGATAAAGGGAAAGCACTCGGGGGATATGGCAAAGGACGAGGCGCAGATCAAACTAAGGGGATGGGTCGGGCGCGGCCTGGACGGGTCGGTCCTGGGAGGGATAGCTGAAAAGATGGGGATAGCCGGACTGAGCGTGCCGGGCCTGACTCTGACGTTCGGGAACGAGCACGCAGGGATAAACGTATTGCCGCTGTCGGGAAATTACATATTCGGGATCAGGTTTTATTTTCCGGGCCCGGAGTCAAAACTCATAAAGATGTCGTGGTACATGAAGACGTACGCACTGGCCGTGAAATTCAAATGCGCGATATACAACGCGCCTGGAAATTCGCCAACAACGCTGATAGAAGAGACAGAAGAAAGGGAATTTACGGACGAGGCGCTGAAATGGCAGGATTTCAGCTTCCCGGGAAACGCAACGATAGGCGAAGGATGGCACTATTTGCTGTTCTGGGGGAATAACAGTTTTTTGACGAAGGGAGACCCGGGAACGAATGACAGGGGTGTTGTAGCGCAGGCATATGACGGATGGCCAGACCCAGTGGTGGGATGGATTCCGGGGACCAACCGCGACTACTCGATTTATGCAACATGCGAGACGGTATGAGAAAAAAAGGAAAACCGGCGAATTGTTCGTCGCTTTCCGTCGACACAAAACTATGAGACAAGCCCAGATCGCAACGAGAGATCGAACGCGCGGGCAAACTCACCGACAGCGCCCGATCTAACGAGATGATCGAAACGGCAGGCGCCCGCGCAGGATCTGGCACGTACGCGCACCGAACGGGGATCGGCCCCCGGGCGCCGGACATAAAGAGCAATGGCCGCAAAAGCGCTGATCGGACGGGAGGCGCCCGCCTGTCACCGCCTTGCGACCGAAAGATCTGCGCGACGGGAGGGATCTGCGCACTCGGCCAGCTGTCACAGCCTTGCGGGAGAAAGATCTGATCAGTGCCTAACGCTGGCGGCCGGCGAAGGGGCCACCCCAGGACACTGCGATCGGGAGCCGGGAGGCGGTTGGGGATCTTGTGCGCGCGCTCACGATCTCTCGTTCGCCCTGCTCACGACGAGATCTGATAAGTTCGCGCGTTGGTGATGTTGGTTCCACGTCGACGGAAAGCGACGAATTAAGCGTCGGTTGGTCTGAGCCCCCCTTTCTGGGCGGAGCAAGCTCACGCCCATTCATTCCCCCCTCACAGCCAGGGGGGAGCCTACCCCTGTATCTCCGAAGGCATGATTTTTTTCTTGAGAACGAGGATGGGGTCGCGGAGGGCGAATCCTGAGATCCCGGAGACAGCTGCGACGATCAGGGAGAAAAGCTGCCCGTCGTATCCGGTCAAAAGGGCGCAGCTTTCAAGGATCGTCAGGCAGAGGATCCCGATAATGGCAAGAAGCGTCTGGTCTTCCATTATTATTTCTGGGCGTCCTGGCTTATAAGTCCGCGTTTAAACGTCTGCCTCGGGGTATAGGTATATATAAGGATTGGATAAGGTTGATGAAAAAACAGTATATATATTTTTACGATATACCCCTAAACTATACTTCCATTAGACACTTACACTACTACTATATATACCTATGTATACTATTTTTTATTGAAGGGCTATACCCCCCTTATATATACCTACCTATACCTTTATATACTACAAAAACAAAATAATAATCGAGGTGATTTAATATGAATGAAACGAAAATGGATGCAGTCGAGATCAGGCGCATAAGGATAGCCAAAACCCTCGACATGGTGAAGCGCATGGGGGAAGTGGACTACGAGAAGGCAATGAACGTGATAAGCTACAATCTCGGGGTCAGCGCGGCAAAGACGAGGGAATACCTGGGGATCCTGAAAGGCGCCGGGCAGGTGAAAATAGAGCAGGGAACGATTTTCCCCGTGAAGGCGAGGGGTGGTAAGAGTGAGTGACTACGACGAATTGTTCCCGAGCATATACCTGAGGGCCACGCAGTTGGAAAAGCCGGTAACCGTGACAGTGGCGAAGGCGTACGCCGGGAAGATGGAGACAAGGGACAAGACCGAATTGAGGGGGTTTGTGAAATTCGACGGGGTCGAGAAGGAGCTCGTGCTGAACAAGACGAATTTCCGGTCCCTTGCGGAGATAGCGAAATCGGAGAAGATGTCCGACTGGGCTGGCCTGATAGTCGAGCTGTACGTTATCGACGTGCAGACGAAGGACGGCATGAAGAAGGGAATCAGGATCCGGGCCCCTGAGAGGAAGGGGAAGGATGCCAGGGCTTTCATGCCTGAGAAGAAAGCGCCGATATCCAAGATAGATGAGGCCTTCGAGGACGAGGAGGGGGTTTAAGTGGTTTTCACGGCAGAGGAGGAAGAGAAGATCCAGACAATGAAATTCGGGCACAAGACAAGACTGGAAACGCAGAGGCACGACAACGCAATGGAGGAGCTGAAACTGCAGCTGCAGATCGCACAGGTAAACGGCCGCTTCATAGGGCCGAGGGGGGAGAGCTGAATGACCTATGAAGTGTACGCATGGAAAGACGGGTCGTTTTCGGTGACCAGGGACGGCCGGTCGTACAACTTCTACAGAGAAGTCAAAGGGGATGGCGGAAAAAAACTGGTGATAGATGAGCCAGCCGGAAATGATGAATCATGACGGAAACAACTCTGTTCGGAGCAGGCCAGGGATCCCGGGAGCGCTGGAGGGTGGATATGTGCCCGTTCTGCCTCAGCGAGGACCTGGTGTTCAATCAGAGGGAATCAACGCGGGACCTGGTAAGGTGTAAAAATTGCTGGGCAGTGTTCTCGAAGGGATCCCTGCAGCAGAGGCGGTCAAACCGTTGGTAGGGGGGTTTTTTAAGCCCACATTTCTTTTTCTTTATCATGGGTTCGAATCCTTTGATACAGCGCAGGGGGAACCGGGGATATTGCCAGCTGCGGGCTACGGCGTGCGAAGGGTTTACGGAAAACCTCGAGTTCCACCATGAGAGCTATGATCCAAGCCCGAAGCAGGCGAAGCTGGAAGGGAAAGGGCTCAATTTATGCCATAAATGTCACAATACGGTGCATTTTCGGCCCTATCTCCTGACGGACGGGAATAAGCTCAAGCTGATTATCGCGCGCCTGGGGGCAGAAGGGCGGGTCCGTGCGGCGAAGGGGGAAATAGACATAAATCTCCTGGCAGCGTCGTACACGCCGCCGAGGATGGAATAAGGTTATTCGTACTTCATTCTCACCCCAAGGAAGTCAAGATTTACTCCGGTGTCATTGAAAACCAGCACCCCAATGTAGTCCCCGGCGCCGAGGACTGTGAAATCTCCTGTGAAATCCAGTTCGGTTATTTCGTCCTGGACGAGGTTAAGCCCCGGATATATTCCTGAGGCGATGTGATTATTAAACTGCTCTCCAGCTGATGCGTGCTGTATGTCGACGTCAAGCCTGGCAGGATTTGCATTGTTAACAGGGATAAACACAACGGCGGTGGAAATCAGGGATTTAAAATCATAGGGCACATAGAGGTTTATAAACGCGACTTCGCCGTCAGCGACCCGTACGCATGGATAGTATTGATGAGAGTAACTTGTGCCGCCGATTGACGCATTGCCCACGACTGCATGATAAAAGAACTCTTTGGTGCCGCCCTTCGAGATCTCGATCCATTCGGTACCATTGTAGACGTAAGTCTTATTTTCGTCGCTGCGGTGTACTATCTGTCCTTCAACGGGCCCGGGAGGAAACGCATCAAGATTCTCTATGACGTGCTGCAGATGCTGGTATTGGTTGCAGTCGTGGTCGCCATCCTGTATGTGGTCATCATTCCATTCATTTGCTAATCCACGTTCTCCTGATGTCTTGGTCGCCGCATGCTTTATGCCCATGCTCTCATTTCCTCCTGATCGGAGAGTCATGTGTTGTCATGGCCGGGAGACATTTGCCTTTCTTCCTTCCTGTCATGGGGCCAGTCCCTTCGGGAGGGCCATTTTTATCTCGTAATGGCATGTTAATTACCTTGAAGTATATGATTATAGAGTATATGATTATTGTTTCCTCAATCGTGCAAGAGCGAGGCCGTCAATCCTGATAGTCGACGCGGTGTTGTTCTTTGAGCGCACGGAAAACTTCATGGTGAGATCTGCGGCGGGGTTATGCGTGGTATTCGTGGCGGCGGCGTTGACCATGTCGTCGACGTAGAACTTGACCCTGTCCGAAAGGATCTCGATCCAGT
>Ga0307375_10003798_pt1 | contig 14638 bp, 25 predicted proteins | sample TR1MG_FD_202531 | JGI IMG/M metagenome (GOLD analysis project Ga0307375, IMG submission 202531) | Soil microbial communities from Risofladan, Vaasa, Finland - TR-1 | ecosystem: Environmental > Terrestrial > Soil > Coastal area > Acid sulfate soil | place: Finland: Risofladan, Vaasa | collected...
TCATAACATTTCTAAGAACAAATCACCTTTAGACATCTCTTCTATTTTATAATTATTTCGATGTACATGTTCTTGCCAGTTTTTAATACTTCCATATTTTATTCGTTTATCATATTTAATTAAAGGGTCAGTTCCAAATTGTTCTGCTATATAATAAATATATTCATTATCAATACACCAAATAGAATAGCGATCATTATCATAATATACTTTATAATACGTATTGTGTTTAATCTTCATAACAATTCCAAAAACACATCGTCTTTAGTTAGCTCTTCTAATCTAGTAGTACAATCTGTTATAAATTGTTTCCATTTTTTAATAGTGTCCCATTTAATTTTTTTATTGTGTTTATATATTTGGTTATTAATGGTACGTGCAATTTCATAAACTACTGTAGTACCAGTATACATAATATAATACTCATTATCATTTTCATCAACTTCATCAACATATTCTTTGTAATACGTATTAGGTTTAATCTTCATAACAATTCCAAAAATAAATCTTCTTTGGTTATTTTTCCGTTTTTATATTTTAATTTTAATATAATATCGTTAAACTCTTTATCAGATATATCATATATACTCACAATTCCGTGTGAAGGTATAGTATTTTTCCGTACAGATTTATCGTTGCGTTTTGTTTGTATGCTCATGATATTCTATTTTATATCTATAATATATTCAAAGTCATACCAATTATTAATAGGTTGTATTGTTTTTGGAATTTCTTTACGTTTACTTAAAAGTTTTTTAATATGTTCTGCATGTGCTTGTGTGATACCACAGCAGATTGGTTTTATTTGATCTGCTCTAAATACCGCATAATCTTCTTTGTTATTACCATGATATTGTTTAACTTCTAATTTTGGTTTTTGTTCCATAATCTCCTATTATGTATTAATATTCTTCCACCAGTTAATATTATTTAAGTACCAGTCTATAGTGGAATGTAATGAATATTCAAACGAATGTGTACAGTTCCATCCTAACTCGTTTTGTATTTTACTTGAATTAATTGCATATCTTCTATCATGTCCTTGTCTATCTTTAACATACGTTATTAGTGTTTTTGGTTTTTTTAAAACATCCAAAATTAAGTTTACAATTTCTATGTTGGATACATCATGATTACCACCTATGTTATAAACATCACCTGCTTTGCCCTGTCGAAGCACAAGGTCTATAGCCGAACAATGATCAATAACATATATCCAATCCCTAACGTGTAGTCCATCACCATAAACAGGTAATGGTTTATCTTCAAGTGCGTTTGTTATCATTAACGGAATTAATTTTTCAGGAAATTGATGTGATCCAAAATTATTAGAACATCGTGTTGTCACTGTATTAAATCCATATGATTTATATGCCGCCCTAACAAGAAAATCCGCACTAGCTTTTGTTGCCGCATATGGATTGTTAGGTTGAATTGGAGAGTTTTCAGAAAAACGACCACCATCGTCAATGCTTCCATATACTTCATCAGTAGAAATCTGAACAAATCTTGTAACGTTATATTTTCTACTTAAATCAAGTAATGTTTGAACACCTAAAACATTTGTTGAAACAAATGTAGTAGCACCAAAACATAAACTTCTGTCTACATGACTTTCAGCGGCAAAATTTACAACAGCATCTATGGTATTATTTTTGAAAACCTTTTCAAGATCTTCACTAGATGTTATATTGCCCTGTATAAATTGATAGTTGGGATTGTTTTTAACATCATCAACGTTCTTAATGTTTCCGGCATATGTTAAAAGATCAAAATTTACAAGTTTAATATCATTATATTTAGCAAGCATATAATGTATAAAATTACTACCGATAAACCCTGCTCCGCCTGTAACAAGAATTTTCATAACACTCCTTTATTATTCATAATCACGTATTGATTTACAAACCGGAAATCTAGGAAGTCCATCAGACGTATAATTCTGAAATCTAACGGTTGCTAATTTTCCAATACATTCTTTTGGGTTTTTAAAATAATATTTTAACCGTTCAATAGAACCAACAAGTTTAGCATCAAATTGTTTACCGTTTTTCATTTTAAATGTAAATGAACCTGCATGACCAGCTAATTTACCAGCACCTTCATTAATACCAACGATAACAAACTCTTTGTCTAAAAAATCTTTCCATTTTAAGAGATTATAAGAACGTTTCCCTTCATACGAAGAATTTATATTTCGTATCATTATTCCTTCATAGTTTTCTTGAATCCATTGTTCTTTAAGTGTTTTTAATTCGCTTTCGTTTTTAATATCATAAATAGTTTCTACTACTTTTATATACTTAAAATTAGATAACGCTTTAGCCAAAGCAGTTTGCCTACTCTTAAATGAATCTTTTTCTGTTAACCCAGAAATTCGTGGAGCATCATAAACATGATATTCCACCATTTTTTGAGATTCTATATCTTCGGGTGTAGCCTTTTCGGAAGTTTTTTTAACAGCTTTACAAATTTTTTCAAAATCTTCTTTATACTCATGGGTATAAAACTCCCCATCTAATCTTGCTTTCGGATCAATTTTAAAAAATTGTTCCAGTTCTGCCCAAATGTGGGTGCATGATGTGAATTTTTTTCTGCCACGAGAATAGAACCCAGAAGCCGTAGAAAGACAACGTATACCGTCATACTTTCTTTGGGCGGCACATGGGAATTTAATTTTTTCTTTTTGATCGTCATATTTATGGGCTAACTGCGGACTAAATCCCGCCAGATCATCATCAGCCCTATGTATGTATTGTATATTTTCAACATACTTTTTATCCTTTTTTTTGTTGATTTGTGATTCACATATAAATATAATTTGTTCTGTAAGTGTTCTTGTTTGTTTTGGCTCTACCATTGTAGGCGCACTTATAGTCATTTTACCATCTAATTTACCTGATACACTCCAATATGAGTTGTTGTTATGATGAATTTCCCAGACTTGGGTAGAACCATTTACGTTTAATTTGTATAACTTTTTGTATAATGTGTTTTCATTGGTCATAAGTATTTATCCCTTTCCTTCTTAATTCTTAATAATATAATACCCTAAAAAAGATAAAATAGCAAGAATAAAGGGATAATAATAACCATTATATAACAATAAAATCAGGCAATTTCGAAAAAAATAGTATGCCTATTTCCATTATTGTCTCCGATATAATATGCTTTATATCGTTTAGTATTATCAATATTATTTAGGGTGGTTTCTGAATATATAAAGAAACTCCCATTTTCTTTGCCAAACATATTACAAAGTATTTCCCCAACACTTGATGTTGTATCTCCCGAATTATCTTTTAATAGTATTGCAGTTTCTGGTGTTAGTCCGTTTCTAATAATTTCCATTATATTCTCCTTTATTATAATCCAACAGCATTTAAAAACTTTAACCAATTTGGTCTAATGTTGGGTTTACCTGAAATGGTTGATAATGATGCAGTCCACCTAGGTTCTAGTGGTTGAAACAATAACGGCATGTTAGCTTGTTGTGGTGTTCTATCACCCTTTTTATTGTTACATGCTTTACAAGCAGTAATTGTATTTGTCCAACTATTAGTACCACCTTTACTTTTTGGTGTAATGTGATCAATAGTTAATTGTCCTTGTTTTAATTTTTTACCACAATATGCACATTTATATTTGTCTCTATGAATTATATTTTCTCTAGTAAATTTAACATCCCTTCTAGGAAGTTTATCATATTTTTTTAAAACCAAAATATCAGGAACAGCTATGGTAACACTTACACTATGTATATATGTATAATAACTATCATCAAATCCTGGCAGATTAGTATATTCCATCCATGTGTTATAATCATATGGGATTAAATCTTCATCAAGACTATGTGCCAAATCTTGGTATAACAAACTTATAGAACGTTTCCAAGATACTATATGAATTGGCATATATAGTCTATTAAGTACTAAAGTATCGTATTTTTTTCTCATACAACTAATGTATCATAATATCACTAAAAGTCAACAACTATATTTCTACTGATATAATGTCATAATCTAATTCATATGATTCATTTACACAAGAGGCATTTACAAATGTTGTTGATGATTTACCCAATTTAGAAGGTTTAACAATTCCATGTGCAGAATGTATATGTCCGAACACATGGAGTTTTAAATTTAATAATTTGTTTACTCTTTTTTTAAGTTGTGTACAACCGCAATGTTTAGTTTCATTTGGGTCATAACCTATCAAATATCTATCAGCAACAGTATCAAGAATACCATATGGCGGTCCATGAGTTAAAAGCACATCAGTATTATCTGGTATTTTATTTGCAGCTTCTTCTAAATCGTTGGGTGATTTATTAAACGCCCAATTACAAAATACTGGTGTGTGTGGATATCCATAAAAATTAACACCATCAATAGATACACCAGAATCTTCTAAATAATAACAATTTAATTTAGGAACTTCGGCGGGTTTTTTTTCAAAAATCCAATCATGATTTCCTGCAATACAAACTATATGTTTTTTATCAAAAGATAAAGATTTTAACCATAAATTAAATCTATTTGCAAGCCACCATTTTTGATTTGCTATAGTATGATTATCAGCCGGACAAATATCTCCAGTTATAACTAAAACATCACCATCTGGTATGTCTTTAGGAAAAAGTCCATGAAGATCTGAAAGAGTAATTATTTTCATTAGTTCCTTACGTTTCTAATATAATATCAAATAGTAGAATAATGTCAATTATTTATTTTGCTTAAAAGTGATACAAAATCCTTATAAATATACTAGATTTCATTTTAATTATTTATTGTAATAATGGCTATATTTGGGGTAAATTATAATAAATAATTAAAAGGGGTGTATTATGAAGGGATTAGCATTGGATGGCGGTGGTTGCCAGGGCGTTGGTCAGGCAAACATACTAGAAAACATTGATGTTTCCATGTTTGATTTTTTTGTTGGGACATCAATTGGATCAGTAAATGCAGCTATATGCGCTACTGAATTAAATGTAGACCTTCCTGTGTTTTTCCATGAAGAAATGACTAAAATCTTTAGGGGTCATTGGTGGAAACGATTTAAACCATTTACCCCTAGATATGGTGACAAAGCGTTAAACAAAGCTTTAATAAAAATATTTGATGGTATTCAATTAGGTGATGTAAAGAAACCATTATTTATTACCTGTGTTGATATTGATACAAAACGACTTAAAGTATTTGACTCAACTGATCCTAATGATGCATCATTACCTCTTTGGGAAGTTATCAGATCCGCAACAGCCGCTGAAACATATTTCTCTCCTTGGAAGGGTCGTGCAGATGGTGGTATTTTCGTTAATAACCCATCAATGGTAGCAGTAGCCGCCGCTTGTAATAAGCTTGACTGTAAATTAAATGAGATAGAACTTTGTTCTATAGGAACAGGAGCAGAAAATTCTAATAATACCATAAATGGATTAAGATCATATTCATTTATTAGTTGGGGTATATGGTTAATAACAGCTTTACTTGACGGTGCAGCATCTACTATGCATGAATATTTTGTAAGATCTTTACCACTTAAAAACTATGTTCGTATAGAATTTGTAAAAGATTCTACATGGAAACTGGATAGTGTTAAAGATATGTATGCCGCAGAAAAAGCTTGGAAGTATGATATTTTAAGAGGAATAGAAATAGTAAACATGTTTCTTAACAATGAAAACATTTAAAACATATTTAGAAGAAAAAACATTTAGTATAGATAAAGATGTTAATTTTATTTATAGAACATATTTTAAATCGTTTATAGATGAATTAAGAAATGGACATGCTGGTAAATTAGAATCTGCATCATTTACTTCGAATGTATTACCGTCAAAGGATTCAAAAAAAGCAAACGAATTAAATCCTGTTACAATTAAAATAGGTTCATTTTATGATGGTAGTTTTTATTCTCCTAACGATCATATACTGCAAATATCATTTAATTATAGTGCATTAAATGCACTGAATTTTTGTAAGGGTTCTGTAATTAATACAATTCGTGCATTACCATCAGAACAAATAAAAAGATTTAAGCAAGAAATTAACGGTTCTGCAACAAAATGTACAATATATCATGAATTATCTCATTGGATAGATGATACTTTTCATAATAAACATATAACTAATACAATAAAAAAAGCACAACAAATTTCAAATCATCAAAAACAAGATAAAATAATGGCTAAAGGAAAAGCAGATCCAGTTGCTTCTAAATATGAAATAAACGCACAAATCCATGCAATTAAAAAAACAAAAAACCAAAACAAAGATATATGGGATACTATAACATTTAATGATTTGTTAACATTAATACCAGCATTACATACTGTATATAATATTTTATTAAAAAAAGATAAAGGGAATTTTGATAATAATTTAAAACAATGGCGTAGAGATATAAAACAAAGAATGAGTAGAGAAGGATTACTAGGAAAAAATATGGTATAATATGCAAACACTTAAACAATACATACAAGAAAAAAAATATTGGATTTCTCCGAGGGGTAAATTTCATACAACAGATGATCACGAAGATTTTGCGTTTAATAACATTGTAGACGCTGATGAAATTATGGAAAAATATCCTGAATATGGTGAAGAAGATACGGTAGATAACGAAAACGGAAGAGAACAAATATTTTCAGATGCTGAAACATTAGGATGGGTTCCTATTCATATAGAAAAGAATGCAGTATATTTTATGCAAGGGTGGAAAACCATTCCATATAATATAAGAAAAGAAATTAAAGATTTTGCAATAGAACACAATTATGAAATAATGGATTATTATAATAATGTTCCAATAAGTGTATAACAATGAAAACATTTAAACAATATTTTGAAGAACACTGTAAGGTTGGAAAATATTTTAACCCATTTAATATTCTTCAAACTAAAATATTAAAAACGTTATATTTAAAATATTTAAATGGTAAAGTAGAAAATTTTAATAAACGAAATATTACTACTATGTCTGAATTAATGATGGCATATTTTGAAAACATTCCTGATGTGTTAAACCTATTGGGGTCTATATTATGCCGACAAATTTCAGACGAAAAAACACTAAACTATTCTGATAAAGATGTTGATTTTTGGGCTTATGACTTATATAACATGTTAAAGAGAAATAATGTAGTAGTTGAATCATTTGTTGACTCTAAAAATAAATGGATTCAACAGGGTATTGATCCTACTGAAGTTGAATTGGCTATTGACTTTTATAGGGGGTTAAAAACTAGAAACATAGTTAAAGGACCGGAAGCTGATATTGGGTTTTGGATGTCTAAATCCTTTGAGGAATTTAATTCATTTATTAATCAATTTAAAAATGTTAAAACAAAAACTCAAGTTAAAAAGGAAATAGGGCAAGATGCTGAAAAGGTTTTTGAAAATGATAGAGCCGTAGTTATTGTACCTAACACTCATGCTGCATCGTGTAAATATGGTGCTGGAACTAAATGGTGTACTACTACAAAAGATTCTCAACACTGGGATCAATACACAGACACTAATGTTAAATTTTATTATATTTTAACAAAAGATAGACCTAAAAATGATCGTTTCTATAAAATTGCAGTAGCGGTTTATTTAGGAGGAGATTTAGAGATTTATGATGCAATAGATGATGAAATTAGTACCAATATGTTTGAAGGTTTTATAGCAGAATATAATATACCGGAAAATATTTTTAATAATGTATTTAACCCAAAAAAATATCCTGATATTTGGAACAAATGGATATATTACTATTAAGGAAATTCATACATAATGAAAACATTTAAACAATATTTTAATCGAACTGTATTAATGGAAAGTCAACATATTGTTTATCATGGTGGTAAAGACACTCTGACTAGGAATATACAAGGAATATTTTTCTCTGACTCAAGAGAAGCCGCAGGGAAATATGGCGAGATCAGCAAACATATAATAGATTTACAAAATCCTTATGAAACAGACTTTGAAGGAAACACTTGGGATGAAGGTGACGGCTGGTTTAGTAATATTGATGCTATAGCAGAGTACGCAAAGAATGAAGGTTACGATGGAGTAATTGCAAGAAATATACGGGGAAACGAAGAAGACAAACCAAGAACTGATTATGTGGTTTTTGATCTAAAACACGTCAAAACTAATGAAAACATTTAAAGAATATTTTAATCAAACTGAAGCTAATATCTCGCTTATTGCATCTACCGTTAAAGAGGATGGGGGAGTAATAGATAATCTTAATCCTACCGGAAGTGTTTTCACCGATTATAATCCTTCACAAAGAGCAGAGTTACCACTTGGCAAGAATATAACTACACTTGATAAGACAATGGGTAAATCTGCTGACGAGATAATAACTATTTATCGTGGTGGTGGAGATATAGTCGCAGGGGATTTTATTACAACCAATAAACAATTAGCAAAAGATTATGCTGGAAATGGAAAAGTCTACGAAAAGAAAGTAAAACTTTCGGATATTTTAGATGATAAGACAGAACCACTTGGGGGAGAATATATTTATCGCCCAAAAAATTACCCGAACCTGTGCCAGAAGTTGCACCCGTAGCCGAAGCCAAATGGAAGATTTTATTGTTGATAATAGCTTAGAAGATGGACAGGGAGAGTTGAATTTTAATGAAATAAAATATATTGCAAATAATGAAAACATTTAAAATACTACTAATCATATTATTTATATTAACCACAGGATGTGCTATGTTTAGACATGAAGCGGAAAGATCTATAAAAAAAGATATTAAAGAATATATAGCAGAACCAGAAGGCAAAGAGCAACTAGATTCACATATTAAAACATTTATAGAGGATAAATTTGACTTATATGCTAATGAATATCATAACAAAAGAGTAGCAACATATAAAGATAGATTATACTGGACATTAGGTGTGATATCTATTACTCTAGGCATCATAGGCAGTTTGGGTGGGTTAGTAATTTTAAATAGGAAACTTAAAAAGAAAAATGAAAACGTTTAAAGAATATTTTAATAAAACTAAAGCCAAGCCAACGCTTGAGGACGAGGCGAAAAAATATAAGACGGCTGACGGGTTTGTTGAGAGTCAGGTGACATCTGGCGTTGATAAAAACTTATTGTCTGATATGAAGTCAAATATTGAATATCTTAAAAATAATCCTCTTATAGCAAGAGTGAACATAGATGACCAACTTGGTCGAACAGATGAAGAACTGCTGTCAATGGGACGGCTTAGTAGAGAAGCGAAAGATAGGATAAGGGATATTGTAGATATTATTGTAGTCGAGCCAAAGTTAAAGTTCCTCATTGACGATGATATAAAAAGACTTCTTAAAATTCAAGGATATCGTGATGAGGTGTTTACGCCAAATGCTGATTTGAAATCCCAACTCACCGACATCTGGAACAATGTACACCGAAATAATATATAATGAAAACGTTTAAAGAATATTTTAATCAGAACATAAATCTTACATTTGTTATGGATAAACAATCTAAAATATCAGGATATAATCTTGTAAACATTGATGTTAAAAAATTTGATAATTTATGGAAACAAGATAAAGATTTTTATATTGGACCTAATGGAACAGGTGCCGCTATTACTAAACCAATTAATAGATATGAAAGATTTAAAACGTTTTTAAAGGACGGAGAACCTATAGAAGCACCAGTGGCAGCAATCAATTTATATGGAGTAGGATTTGTTAATGGAAGACATAGATTTGCGGTGTTAAGAGATATGGGAGTAAAAACCATTCCATTAACATTAAATGACAAAAGTATTAAAAATGCTAGAGAAATGGGATTATTAGAATGAAAACGTTTAAACAATATTTTGAAGAAGCAATAAACGATACAGAAGCAGTTAAAGGTGCATTTAAAGATTATCCTGTAGAACAACAACCAAAACGGATTCCTATAGAATTATATAACGATCTTGAAACCTCTATTAGAAACAAAGTTGGAAGTGTTGGAGAGTTGTTTATTCCTAGTATAAAAAAGATAACCCATAAGAACACCACTGGAGATTTAGATGTTATTATAAATCCAAAAAATAGAAATACTTGGAGACAAGATATTTTAAATATATTACAAAATTCTGTAATAGCCAGTAACAATAATGGACCACAAATGATGTTAGTTGTAAAAAATCTACTTTCTAATGGCGAACAATATATGATTGATTTTATATTAGCAAAGGAAGGTTCATTTGATTATAGGAAAAAATATTCTCAATTTGGTACAATAATACCTGCCGTTCTTGGATCTTTTGCAAGATCTCTTAGATATAAATATGATCAAAATGGATTGTATTTACGAATGAAAGACAAAAAAGGTAATTATCATAATATTTTATTAACTAGTGATTATGATAAAACATTACAAATATTAATGGTAGATCCTAATCCCGTCTATAATGATGATCTATATACACCAGACAACGTAGCTAAATGGATAACAGATAGTCCTAGATTTGATAGTAATATATGGAAAACACCACCATCACCAGATGGTCAGACAATTGTAACAAAAAACGTTAAATCCCACAGAGCAGCAAAAAGTCGTGGTAATGTAAAAGAAGCATATAATATAATTGATAATACAAATAAAACAGCTACATGGGATAATACTAACTATAAAATTGAACGAATAGTGTTAGGTGATAACTATGTTGATTCTATAGAACAGCAAATAAATAATGCCATTAAAATTAGTACAAATGTTGTTACTGGGTCTGAAATTATGAACATTTTGAATATACCCTCTAGTCCACAAATCGGTACTATATTAAAACATATTAATAATCAAAAGTTTAATAGACAAGAAGCCTTATATTATATAAATAGTTTAAAGTAGTAATAATGATGAAAGATCTATATATATTTAAATGGGATAATGGTAGAGAAGAAGAACCGTTGCAAGCATATAGTGCTAAACAAGCGTTACATGTTTTAATTCAACGATATGAAAAAAGGCGTCCAGGATTTAATAAGTTTGAAATTTTAAATGCGTTTAGAGATGGTAGTCTTACTTATGACATAGACGTACCCTATCAATGGCAAAAATATATAAAAAACACTCCACCAAAACCTACATCCAAACCTAAGAAACAAGATAAATATCAACAAATGTCATTTAAAGGGATGTTAAACCAGAACGACATATAAACAAATCGAAAAGCATAAAAGCAACCCACTATATCAATAGCCTCTCTTAATCTAGTTCTTATTCTATAGGCACAACGAAGCGGAAATTGATATAGCGGGTGCATTAATCATTTTGCTCCATTCCAAAACGTTTCATAGCATTACTATTTTTTTCCATACGTTTCCAAACACCAGAATTTTTTTGTTTTGATTTATGATAATCATTATGCTTTAAATATTCAGTTGCAGCGTTAATAAATTGTCCTGAATTTATTAATTTTGTTGTCATATAAGTAGTTTTATGATCACCTCTATAAACACCATCTAATAATGCAACCTTTAAATATTCTGGATATTTATCAAAGTTAGGAAACAATCGTTTAGCTACTACAACTTTCTGTTGAACATCTTTATAAAACATACGAATTGCCATTTCTTTTGTTATTCCATCGGAAAAATCTTCATTTGGTAATATTTTATGTCCTATTCCTATAGTAGGTATTTTGTTAGTATCTAAATATGGTTGTAATTTAAGTCCTTCATTACTCTTTATATAATCAAAAGCGGCATTTAAAAATGAATCATGTGATTGATTAATATGAGAAGGCTCTGATGCATTAACATTTGGAAGACCAGTAAACGCACCAAGACCTAAAATACCAGCAGCAGTTGCTGATTTCCAGTCTTCAATTAAAATATTATTTATTGTTGTATTAAAAGTATCCATTAGTGAAAAAGTAGATATGTTCCTAAAACATCTTTACGTGTTGCCGAATCATCACCATGTCCTTTCCAAACTAAAACATTCCATTTTTTGCTTTTGCTTGGTGGAGTATTTAACAATTCATCATACGTTAATACAGTTTTTGGGCTTACCTTAAATTCTTTCCCAACTCTTTGTTTTAACGCTTTTATAGATGCTTCTGGAAACACGAGTTTACCGTTTATTACTTTACTTGGCAAATCTTTAAATAGATTTGCAGGAATTACTCTTGCGTGTTTATCTACTAATGGATCAATATCCACATCATAAATTCCCCCAAACGAAAAATTAAACACAAAATTGTCAGGTTTTTGTTCTTCTAATTTTCTTACAAGTGGAATTTGTTTTGTATATGCATAATGTAAAACATCTGGTGTCAGTCTTGCTATATCAAAGGCAAGTTGAATATATTTTTCTGAAAGAAAATCTCCGCTATCATGCCATCTTAACACTACACTATTATTTTTTTTGTTAGCTATGGTTTCTCCGTGTTCAAGTTCGGATAAAATTTGTTCTTTAAATCCATCAGGATCATTCATTAAAAAATTAACAGTTCTAGATGCATTCAATCCAGCAGCAGGAAACATTACATACCCACCTTTGGCCGCATAACAATATTTTGAACATTCGCCAGCAGCAGGACACGTTCTAATTATTTTAAATTCCCCAGTGCTTTCATCAACAAACAACCCCATATATGATGGTAATGTTAAATCATAAAAAACTTGTTCAGACGCTCCCGACTTTTTAAGTTTAGTGTTTTGATCAATTATTTTTGCGGGTCTGGTTGTTATCATCTTTTTTAATTTATTGTTATTTAAAAGTTTACCGTTTTCGTCAACAATATTACTTTTATGTAACATTTTTTCTGGTCTTCTTGCAATAGCAATATTTTTAGATGGATCACCCATACGTTGGTGTTTTAATTTGTTAATATCAACATCTGAAATTTGAGCGTTATATTCGTTTTCAGCATCGTTTTCAGCATCTTTTTCAGCATCTTTTTCAGTTAAGTACCCATCAATAACATTTTCAAATGTTGAAGTTATTGGATTTTTTACATTAACAAACACTATATTATCATTTTTAGCTTCTTGGTCTAAAAAATCGTCTATTGACATTACATCGAAAGAAGTAAATCCTTTTGGAAGGGACATTTCGATTAGAAAAGCATCATATATTTCATTAAATGTTGATTTCATACCGTAATTATTTATCAAATTAGTGTAATAAACATGCTATTTTTCCCAATCATATTTGATCCAAACGGTATTTTCTATTTGTTTGCCATAAAAACTTGGTTTATACGTGGATTTTGGTTTATAATGAAGAGAACATGTTACAAAGTTTTTAGCCCCGTTTTTAATTACTTCATTAACAACCACACCCATAGATTCACCTGAATCTATTACATCATCTACTATAAGAACAACTTGATTAGCATTAAATGTAGTAGTAAATTTCTGATAGATGTGTGGTACTCTAAACTTCTTATTTACGTCATTATAAAATTCAATACCAAACGTATATATTCGTTTTATGTTCAAGTATTTTGCTAAATATCTTGCTGGTATTAATCCACCCCTTGCAATAGCAACAATACAATCAATATGATGTTTTTTAGAAATATCATCAGCAAGTGTTTTAGTAATGCTATGTATTTCATCCCAACTTATTTTTGTAATATTATTTGCCATGAAGACCTATAACATATTTAAATATAAAAAAATATTAATGATAAACAAAAAACACTTAACAATATAACAACAATAGAAAAAATATATTGTAATATTACCGCAACAGTTGAATTCATCCTATATGAATAAGAACACGTAGTATTTTTATTTTTAAGATGCCAATTATTTTTATTTTTTCGTTTTTTTGATGCATCTATAACTAACATCATAACTCAACTTCACCGTTAATAAGATCATTCCAAACAGGACATTCTGAACAATTACACTCACCAGAATAATTGTTTTCCTCGTCACACTCTAAGTTCTCATTCTTATGTAAGCATATCTCTTGTATCGTTTCAAACTCAATCACTTTTGACATATAATCTCCCTTTCTCTTTTTAATAGTATTTCGTTTACACTATCAACACAATGAAGTGTTCGAAGTACTTTCATTTTTGCCCGTTTACGTTTCATAACATAGTCTTCAAACCATAAAATCCCGCCAATTTTTACAGGTGTATTAAAGTGGTGTTCAACAATCCTTTTATATATTTCTAATTGCATAGAAAATTTCATGAGTTTATCATCATCAATATGACTAGATGTTTTTATATCCCATAAATATATATACTTATCACAACACTCTAAAATATCTACAGTTCCAGCAATTCTATATCTTTCATCCCATACCAAAACTTCCGACAATAAAGAACCTGAAAAATTTAATAATTTAAATTGTTCTAATAATGGAATAAGACTATTATCTGTTGGATATGTATGGTTTTTAATGTAATTTTCAACCATTGTATGTATCGTTTTACCATGAATAGAAGTATTATCCCACAAGCTTAATATTCGGTCTATAGACATTCCATAATATTTACTGGAACCAATCTTAGTAACCTTTTCTGCTATTTCTACTCGATCAAAAGGAAAAATAGCATTTAATAATATGGTCACAGGAACATATTCTATATTGTTTTGATTCCAATATTTATGTTCTTTAGGATCAAATGTTATAATATCTCTATTCATAAAATATACC
>Ga0307375_10003799_pt1 | contig 14637 bp, 12 predicted proteins | sample TR1MG_FD_202531 | JGI IMG/M metagenome (GOLD analysis project Ga0307375, IMG submission 202531) | Soil microbial communities from Risofladan, Vaasa, Finland - TR-1 | ecosystem: Environmental > Terrestrial > Soil > Coastal area > Acid sulfate soil | place: Finland: Risofladan, Vaasa | collected...
AGGGGTGCATGAGCCCCTCGGCCGGCAACAGGTACAGCCCGCCGATGTGGTAGTAATCGATGCTGAGATTGAACAGCGGATTGCCGGTGAATGTTCCGGCGGTGGTCAGCTGCGTGTCCTGGCGGCTAAGGAATACCTCGATCTGCTTGTCCGGCTCGGTGTCGAAATCGAGCAACAGCCCGAAGCTGTTCGCATCCGCCAGCTCGAACCCGGACAGGGTGTTGGCATCCTGGAAGCTGCCGCCGTAGCGATGGCCGATGAAAGGCGCGACTTCGACGGCCCGCGCATCGGATGAAACGGCGGGAACCAGGGTGAGTAACAGTATGAGTGCTGCAATATTGTCCATAGCTAACGAGCCCCTGGTTAAGTTCCACACGCCGGTCAGGCCGGGAATCGATGGTGCAGTTGTCAGTTGCAGCGAATGTAATCGCGGGGCGATGGAGCGTCAACCGCTGCGCAGCCCGCCCGTAGCGTACCAGAACGCGGCCCATACACGGTTTGCGCAGGCCGAATTTCCGCCCGGCGGTGGTAAGATGGATATGAAGTGACAACAAAAAAGGCAGGAACGAGCATGCAGATCCGTACGGTTGCAACCACCCCTTTTACCGACCAGAAACCCGGCACCTCGGGATTGCGCAAACGCGTGCCGGTTTTTCAACAGGCCCGCTACCTGGAAAATTTCGTGCAGTCGATATTCGATACTATCGCCATCCCGCCCGGCGCGACGCTGGTGCTGGGCGGCGACGGACGATATTACAACCGTGAGGCGATCCAGGTCATTCTGAAAATGGCGGCGGCCAACGGGTTTGCGCGCGTGCTGGTCGGCAGGGGCGGCATCCTGTCGACGCCCGCCGCCTCCTGCCTGATCCGCAAATACCGCACCCATGGCGGCATCATTCTTTCCGCCAGCCACAATCCGGGCGGGCCGGACGGCGATTTCGGCATCAAGTACAACGGCAGCAACGGCGGCCCGGCGACCGAGACCGTCACGGAAGCGATCTTCGCGGCAAGCAAAAAAATATCCCAGTATCGCATCGCCGACGCGCCAGAAAATGCACAAGCTACCGAACTGGACAGGATCGGCGATTATAAAATCGGCACCATGACGGTGTCGGTGATCGATCCGGTTGAAGCCTACGCCGAGTTGATGGAATCGCTGTTCGATTTCGGGGCGATCCGCTCCCTGTTCAAAAACGGATTCAGAATCAGGTTCGACGCGATGCACGCGGTCACCGGCCCGTATGCGCAAGAGATACTGGTGAATCGCCTGGGGGCACCTTCGACACGTTACTGGCCAAGCCAGCCGTTTGCGGGAGAAGGTGCGATGCGGCCACTCCCGCACCCGTCGGCTCCGCCGCACCGTGTCGTGGCCGCTCCGGCGGACAGCGTGATGAACGCGGTACCGTTGCCGGATTTCGGCGGCGGCCATCCCGATCCCAACCTGACCTATGCGCATGAGCTGGTCGAAATCATGTACGGCGATGATGCGCCCGATTTTGGCGCGGCCTCGGACGGAGACGGCGATCGCAACATGATCCTGGGCAGGCACTTTTTCGTCACCCCTTCCGACAGCCTCGCGGTGCTCGCCGCGAATGCCCATCTGGTGCCGGGATACCGGCAGGGACTGGCGGGCATCGCACGCTCGATGCCGACCAGCGCGGCGGCAGACCGTGTAGCGAAGGAACTCGGTATCCCCTGTTACGAGACCCCGACCGGCTGGAAGTTCTTCGGCAACCTGATGGACGCGGGCAAGGTCACGCTGTGCGGAGAGGAGAGCTTCGGTACCGGCTCCGATCACATCCGCGAGAAAGACGGATTGTGGGCGGTGCTGTTCTGGCTGAACATACTCGCGGTGCGCAAACAGTCGGTGGAGACGATATTGATGGAGCACTGGGCGCGTTTCGGCCGCAACGTGTATTCACGTCACGATTACGAAGATATTCCCGCCGACGCGGCCAACGGCGTGATGAAGTTGCTGCACGACCGCTTTGAATCGCTGCAAGGCGCGCGGTTCGGACAGTTGCAAGTCAAAATGTGCGACGACTTCAGCTATACCGATCCGGTGGACGGCAGCGTCAGCACCGGCCAGGGGGTGCGCATCCTCTTCACCGACGGCTCGCGTATCGTGTTCCGCCTTTCCGGCACCGGCACCGGGGGCGCGACGCTGCGCATCTATCTGGAATCCTTCGAGCCCGACGTTTCCAAACATCACCTGGACGCGCAACAGTTGCTGGCCCCGCTGATCGGCATCGCATCGCAAATCTCCGAATTGCGCCAGCGCACCGGCCGCGAACAGCCCACCGTCATCACTTAAGGCCAAGCCTTAAGCGGCTATAATGGGCGCATAGCTGCCTGTCCGCGCCATTCCTGCGCGGATCCAATTGAAGGAGTGCGCCATGGCAAACAGAAAAATCATCCAAACCCCCGATGCACCGGCCGTGAGCGGCACCTATTCGCAGGCGGTGTGCGTCAACAACACAGTCTACCTGTCCGGCCAGATCGGGGTGGACCCGGGCACCATGCTGATGGTCGAGGGTATCGAGGCGCAGATTCACCGCGTGTTCCAGAATCTGCGCGCGGTGGCGAGTGCGGCCGACAGCAGCTTCAACGATCTGGTGAAACTCAACGTGTATCTCACCGACCTTAAAAATTTCGCCAAGGTCAACGAAATCATGGCCGGCTATTTCCGCCAGCCCTATCCGGCACGTTCCGCAGTGGGTGTGGCCAAGTTACCGCACAGCGCGCTGGTGGAGATGGATGGCGTGCTGGTGATTCAGGATTAATTCCGCTTCCACTTCATCGGCGACACAGCGTTGACTTCCTCCTCATTCCTAGTCGTGCTATTAGCACGGCCTTCGTCATTTGCTCGTTGTCGCCTTGTTTCACCTTCGAATTGAAACCGGAATAAGCTGTTGTGCAACCATCAAAAATCTCCCCTGCAACGCTAAGCAAACTCGCCAAGCTCGGTATCCATCACCGCGCCGACCTGTTGCTGCACCTGCCGTTGCGCTACGAGGACGAGACCCATCTTGCGCCGATCGCCACCGTGCAGGCCGGTGAAACGGTGCAGGTGCAGGGCGTCATCACCCACAGCGAGGTGGCATTTCGCCCGCGCCGCACCCTGGTCTGCCGTTTGCAGGACAACGGCGAGGAGTTGTACCTGCGCTTCCTGAATTTCTATCCCAGCCAGCAGAAACAACTCGCGGTCGGCAAGCAGATCCGCGCCGTCGGCGAGGCGCGCATGGGCTATTACGGAATGGAAATGGTGCATCCGAAATGCCGTGTGGTGGATGACGACACGCCGCTGCAGCAAAGCCTCACGCCGGTTTACCCGACCACGGCCGGGCTGGCGCAACCGGTATTGCGCAAGCTGATCGTCAATGCGCTGGAGACGCTGCCGCTGCCCGATACCCTGCCGGATGCGCTGTTGCAAAAACTTGAACTGGCCGGCTTCGCCGACAGCATCCGCCTGCTGCACAGCCCGACACCGGACATATCGGCCAATTCACTGGAAGAACGCAGCCACGCAGCCTGGCGGCGCATCAAATTCGACGAGCTGCTCGCACAACAACTGTCGATGCGCGTGCATCACCGCGAACGCGGCAAGCGTATCGCGCCCGGACTTGCCGCGCACGGCAGGCTCACCGCGCGTTTGACCAAGGCCCTGCCGTTTGCGCTGACCAAAGCGCAGCAACGCACCTTTGCCGAGATCAGCCTGGACCTCGCGCAGCCGCACCCGATGCAGCGCCTGCTGCTCGGCGACGTCGGCAGCGGCAAGACCATCGTCGCCGCACTGGCCGCGCTGCAGGCGATCGAGAACGGCTATCAGGTTGCGCTGATGGCGCCCACCGAGATCCTGGCCGAGCAGCATTACCTCAAGCTGCGCGACTGGTTGGCGCCGCTCGGCATCGAGCCGGTGTGGCTGTCCGGCAGCCTGAAGAAAAAGGACAAGCAGCTTGCCGCGGAACTGATCGCGTCGGGCGAGACGCTGCTCGCGATCGGCACGCATGCGTTGTTCCAGCAGCAGATCAGTTTCTACAGGCTGGGCCTGGCAATCGTCGACGAACAGCACAAGTTCGGCGTGCAGCAACGTTTGTCTCTGCGCAACAAGGGAAAAGTCGAGAACAACGATGCAGGCATGAATTCGAATTCACATGAACCGCATCAATTGATGATGAGCGCGACACCGATCCCGCGCACGCTGGCGATGAGCTATTACGCCGACCTCGATGTGTCGGTGATCGACGAGTTGCCGCCGGGCCGCACGCCGGTGATCACCAAGCTGGTCAGCGACGCGCGCCGCGACGAGGTGTTCGAACGGGTACGCAGCGCCTGCATGGCGGGGCAACAAGCCTACTGGGTATGCCCGTTGATTGACGAGTCTGAGGCGCAGTTGCGACACGTTACTGGCGAAGCCAGCAGCTCGCGGGAGCAACTGCTTGGCCCCTCCTCCCGCACCCATCGGCTCCGCCGCACCGTGTCGGAGGGGCGGCAGCTGCAGACCGCGCTGGAAACCTATCAGCTGCTCAGCGAAACTTTTCCCGAGTTGCGCGTCGGGTTGGTGCACGGCAAGCTGGACAATGCCGAAAAGGCGCGCGTGATGGCGGCGTTCAAAACCGGCGAGCTGCAACTGCTGGTCGCCACCACGGTCATCGAGGTCGGCGTGGATGTGCCCAACGCCAGCCTGATGGTGATCGACCACGCCGAGCGCATGGGGCTGGCGCAACTGCACCAGTTGCGCGGCAGGGTGGGGCGCGGCGCGGCGCAAAGCCTGTGTATCCTGCTGTATCAGCAACCGCTTTCGGAGCTGGCGCGGGCGCGCCTGAAAATCATCTTTGAGAGCACCGACGGCTTTGCCATCGCGCAGCATGATCTGCAACTGCGCGGTCCGGGCGAGTTGCTCGGTGCGCGGCAAAGCGGCTTGGCAATGCTGCGTTTCGCCGACATCAGTGAAGATGAAGAACTGCTGAACCAGGCGCGTCTGGTTGCCGATGAAATGCTGCGCGATTTTCCCGAAGCGGCACGGGCGCATCTGCAGCGCTGGATGGCCAACAAACACGATTACCTGCATGTCTGACCGTCCTCAGGCCCGATACCATGCACCGCGGTGCCGTGCCATGATTGAGCCGTGCGGGGCCGGTCGACTGGTCCGGGAAACGATGCCTGCCAACCTGCCCTGCCCAGACAAAACGCAGACTGATGGCGACACAGCGAATTTGAATTCTATAATGCGGCTGCTTCGTTCTCATTTTTCGCTCCGCGGTTTATCCGGCACAGTCGCGGAGTCTCCATATTAAGGCAGCGCTGAATTGACTGATCACCAGATAAAATCCCTGCCCGACCTGTCCTCGGTCACACTATGCGCTGTCGATTGCCTGAATCCCGCGCTTGCATTGCGCGCGCTCGATATTTGCGGACTGCAGTGCAATTTCGGCGATATGGTGTTTCTTTCGGACAGCGCATCCCGGCACGAGCTGGGCGGCTGCCGCATGGTCGATATTCCCCGCATTGGCTCGGTGGCGGAATATTCCCGCTTCGTCCTCAAGGAACTGGGCAGGTACTGCCATACCGGGCATGTTCTGCTGGTCCAGTGGGATGGCTACATCATCAATCCGCAAAGCTGGCGCGCGGAGTTTCTCGAATACGACTACATCGGCGCACCGTGGGGCTGGTATCAGGACAATCACCGTGTCGGCAACGGCGGATTTTCGCTGCGTTCCCGGCGACTGCTTGACGCGTTGCTGGATGAGGGCATCGTCGAGATCGAGCCCGAGGACGAAGCCATCGGGCGGCGCTACCGGCCGCTCCTCGAAGCGAAGTACGGAATACGGTTTGCCCCCGAGGAAATTGCGGAGGCGTTCTCCTACGAAACGATTTCCCCCAAAGGCGACCCGTTCGGATTTCACGGCCTGTTCCATATGTGGTCGGTGCTGCCGCAGCAGAAACTGGATGGGTTTGTCGGCGCACTCGCCAACTCGTCCGTAGCCAGCCGTCAATACCTTCAGTTGTGCAAGAACTATGTCGAACTGGGCTGCATGGAAGAAGCCGCGGTGATGCTGGAGCGACGCATGGGAGTTGTTCCGGATGACAGCGAAGCCGGCAAGTTGCTTGCTTCGCTGTCATCGCCACAGGCCGGCGTTCCGCCCATGTTGCCCATGCTGGGCCGCAACGACCCGTGCCCGTGCGGCAGCGGCAAAAAATACCGGGCGTGCTGTGGTGATGTATCGGGGGCAGGATCAGCGGCGAAGCCGCCGCCAGCCGGACAAATCGGATTCATCCTGCATAACGCGATGGCACATCATCATGCCGGACATCTGGCGGAAGCGGAAGCGGGATACCGGCAGGTGCTTGAACACAAGCCCAGGCATGCCACCGCGCTGCAATATCTGGCAGTCGTGGCGATGCAGCGCGGCGACAAAGTCCGCGCGCGACAGATGAACCGCCGGGCACTCGACCTTCGTTCATTCATGGCCGATTTTTTGATCAACCTCGGCACGTGCCTGCGCCTGAAGGGCAGGATCGTCGAGGCACAGGATTGCGATTCGTACGTGGCGGCAATCAGGCCGGACTATGTTCCCGAACAAAATAATTTCACTTAGCCGGTATGGCCTGCTTGAGCGATCTCGATAACACATGAACGAAAGCCCGCCGGATCAGAAACCCACGGTTGTACATTAACACCTCGCTGACAAATCGCTGCGCGATTTCCCGATGCGGCGCGGGCGCATTTGCAGCGCTGGCAGGCACGATTACCCGCATGTCTGGGCGCGCCGTGAGTGACGGATTGATGCGGCTCCGGTTTCAGGCCGGGGATTGTATAATCCACCAAAATAAAACCATGCAAGTTGATGGTTCCGGTCAAAGGGCAGAATTTATTCTTTCTCATCATCCGAATATTTTCGGAAAAGGCTGCCGCTAAAAACCGGCTTTTCAGTTTTAATTTGCAGGGGGGCTGGTGGAACAAATTTCATGGCTGTCTGCCCAGGGTTACCGGGGCCTGCTCGATCGTCTGCAGGACGGGATATTTGTCATCGAGGCGGGGCAACTGGCCTACGTCAACCAGCGTCTGGCCGATATGCTCGGGTATCCGGTCGAAGAGCTGATCGGCCGGCCTTTCATCGAATTGATTAGCGCCGAGGACCGGTCGCTTGTTTGGGAAAGGCATCATGCGCGTCTTGCCGGAGAGCAAGTTCCCGAACAATACGACATCCATCTTTGCACCTCGCGCGGCGTGATTTTCTGCTCGCTGAACGTCGGCCTGGGCGAGAACAGGGAGGGCAGCACCGTGACAGTCGGCAGTGCTCGCGATGTGACGCAGCAAAGGGGGGCGCTGGCTGAATTGGAAGCCTCCAGGGTTGAACTTAAATCCATCATGGATCAACTTCCCGATGTCCTTTACCGCACCGATATGCAGGGGATCATCACCATGATTTCTCCGGCTTGTTTTGATATTCTCGGATTCCGCCGTGAAGAAATGCTGGGTACCGCCTTAGGCGATTACTACAACATCCGCGAGGATAGACAGAAGATCGTGCAGGCCATCCACGGGGCGGGCGGCAAGGCCATTCGGGTTGAATCGGCCTTGAGGCATAAAGACGGTTCGATCGTCTGGATGTTGACCAACGCCTTTGTTCGTTTCGATTCGGACGGGCAGCCAATCTCCATCCAGGGCTTGGCGCGCGACATAACCGAGCGCAAACGGATGGAAGACCAGTTGATGATGCTATCCAGGACCGACGGTCTGACAGGGGTTTACAATCGCGGCCACTTCATGGAAAAGTCCGAAGAAGTGATCAGCATGATGAGGCGGTACCGGCGCCCGGCATCGATGATGGTTGCGGATCTGGATCATTTCAAAACGATCAACGACAAATATGGCCACCATGCGGGTGATTTGGCCCTGAAGGCTTTTGCCAATGTATGCCGGCAGGAGATTCGCGAGTCCGACATACTCGGGCGTCTGGGCGGCGAAGAATTCGGTCTGATGCTGCCCGAGACCACGATACAGCATGCACGGGTTCTGGCCGAGCGCATTCGCAAGGCGACATCGGCACTTGAGATCACGCTGGATGACCAGACGATCAGGATTGCCGTATCCATCGGACTGGTGGAGCTCAATCGGGAAGACGCAACACTGGATGCCGCAATGCGTAGTGCTGACCTGGCCATGTACCAAGCCAAGGCGGGAGGCCGCAATCAGGTGGTTGCAGCAATGGCATCATGTTGATGACAACAATTTTTCAACGGTATTGCTGACAGATGGAAGACCCATTCTGGCGCGGTGCCGCGCTGGGTTGCGATGCCGGACTCGCGCCCTGGCTGCGCGACCGAGGTTCGCTGACACAGCGCATTCGGCAACGCTGCACGGACTTCGCGGTGCGCAATGTGCGCAGCGGCCTGGCGCGCATCGCGCCGGACGAATCCGCGCTGCTTGGCATCGCATCGCATCAGCTAGCCTGGTCGCGCGAAGTGTTTCTGTATGCCGATGGCCAGCCGGTGGTATTCGCACACAGCGCGCTGGCGGCCGGGCATCTGCGCGGCGTGTGGTCTGAAGTGCGTGCTTTGGGAGACAGACCGCTTGGCGCGTTGCTGTTCGCGCATCCGCTGGTGGAGCGCAAGTCGCTGCATTACCAGTCACTGCGCAGCACGCATCCCCTGTATCGACGCGCCGCCGGGGCGCTGAGCGATCCGCCGCACAGGCTGTGGGCGCGTCGATCATTATTCTATCTGCACGATGCGCCGTTGCTGGTCACGGAAGTTTTTTTGCCGGAAATCCTGCGGCTGCGATGGACCGCGTCAACAAACCAGATTGGCCGCGTCGGTTTTAAACAGCGATTTAAGAAAGCAACACCCGCCCGGTAGCCGCATCGATCAGTACTCCCGAGGAAGTATCGCCGCGTTTTATTTCGACCAGATAGGCGGAGCTGTCCGGATTGAGGACACGCAACTGGGCGGATGGAATGCCAGCGGGAGTGGCATTAGTTTGTGCGCTTATCAGGGTAATCTTGTCCCCTCTAAAATCTTCCGTATCGATTTTGCGTTGTCCGTCAATAAAGCCTATCGCTGCGGTCAGGGCGATTACGCCTGCAGCACCCGGAAGTATTCTCAGTTTTTTCATGTTTGCCCCTGAATAAACAATGTTGGTTGCGACGATAACGCGCGCACGAAACAGGCCGGCGCATCGGGTTAATTGTTATCGCAAACAGGATCAATTCCGGACGCCGGCACACTTGGCGGCTGCACAAAATTTCCCGATAACCCGGAATATTAATTTAACGAAAATTATGATCGGGTTTTCCTGCCAAAGTTCAGCAGATAAACTTTTTGAAACAATTCCGCGATCGAATCATGTTTCCGAACAAACCGTTAATATGGCCAAGATTATTAGGATGCCGGCATCAAATCAAATTACAATTCGCGGTATCAGACATACAGGAGTCAGTTTTCATGATCGCACCCATTCCATTACGTGATATTCCGCAGACCAATATATTTCGCAAAGGCGACATCTTTGTGTTGTTCGGCGAGCTGTTTGGCCGCGGTTACGCCAATGGTCTGATCAATGAAGCGCGCAAGGCGGGCATGACGATTATCGGCATCACCGTCGGCCGGCGCGGCGAGAACAACGTGCTGCGTCCACTGACAGACGAGGAACTGGCCGTTGCGGAATCCAATCTGGGCGGGCGCATCATCAACGTGCCGCTGATGGCCGGATTCGACCTGGATGCACCGGCAGGTGAGCCCACCCCGACCGATATGCTGGCTGACATGACGCTGAAGAGCTGGCAGGACGACAAGCTCGACTGGAAGCACATCGAGAAATGCCGCGAAGTCGGTGTAAAGCGTTTCAAGGATTCCGTGGCCAGGGTAATGACCGAGATCGACGGCATGATCCCGGATGGCAGCAACGTGTTTTTTGCCCATACCATGGCCGGCGGCATTCCCAAGGTGAAAGTGTTCCTGGCGATTGCGAACCGCATTTACAAGGGGCGCGGAGAGCGCTTCCTGTCATCGCGCGCGCTGTTCGACAGCGACCTCGGCAAGCTGATCCTGATGAATTTCGACGAGGTTACCGCGAATACCTTGCAGCATCTGATCGACGGCAGCGCGGCGATTCGTGCACGGATCGAAAAGACCGGCGGCCAGGTTCGTTATACCGCCTACGGCTACCATGGCACCGAGATATTGACGGATGGCCATTACGAATGGCAGACCTACACCAATTACTCGCAAGGTCCCGCCAAGATGCGCCTGGAACGCGTTGCCGAAGCAGCCTGGGCGAAGGGTATCAAAGCCACGGTGTACAACTGCCCGGAGATCCGCACCAATTCTTCGGACATCTTCGTCGGCGTCGAGCTCTCGCTGTTCCCGTTGCTCAGGGCATTGAAAAAAGAAAATGGCGGTGCCTGGGCGGAAGCCCAGTGGCAAGCCTGCCGCGCATTGTTCCAGGACGAACAGTCACTGGATAATCTGCTGAAAAAGATCACCGACTACAATGCCAGCAGCGTGATGAAGAAGTTCCGCAATTTCGAGGCATGGCCGATGGACAACTCGGCAGAACTGGCAGACCTGATGATCGGCACTTCGGAAGAGATCACCCAGATGCACAAGGACCGCAAGGCGCTCGTCACCGACATCCTGAGCGCGCTGGTGCTGGAAGGAACCGGGCCGTTGATGTTCCATGAAACCTCCAATCCTGCCGGACCGGTACTCTGGCTCAATCATGACATCATCGCCAAGCAACTCAACCTGATGCACAACAAATAATCGCGGGACCTGTCAATCAATCCGGCGATCAATCAGGTCCAGATATAGCGCCTCCACCCTGTTCCGCGCCCACGGGGTGCGGCGTAAAAACTTCAGGCTGGATTTGATGCTGGGGTCGTGCGTAAAGCAGCGTACCGGCACGGCGGCAGCCATCGCCGACCAGCCGATGCGCTCGGCTAGCCGGGTAACCATCGCTTCGAGTGTGATGCCTTCCAGGGCGGGACGACTTGCCGATTTTTTAATTGAGTCCATACCCGCATTTTACAGATGAACGCTTTGCTTGAGTGCTGCGCGAATCATGGGTGCCGGCAGGCAACCATTCATTAAACGTCAAGCCTGGTGTGGTAGCGAGAATCAAGAATGGATTCGCCGGGAGATCAAGCATGAATGCAACACGAAAACTGCGGGTGGGACTTGCGCTGGGAAGCGGATCGGCGCGCGGCTGGGCGCATGTGGGCGTGATTCGTGTCCTGGAGCAGGCCGGTATCCGGCCGGATATGGTATGCGGCACATCGATCGGCGCGCTGGTCGGGGCGGCCTATGCAGCAGATGAGCTGGAAAACTTCGAGAAATGGCTGCACGGGCTGGGGATCAAGGAGGTGCTCTCGCTCATGGATGTGCGCATGAACGGCGGAATGATCAAGGGCGAGCGATTGATGGAGTTTTTTCGCCGCAGTTTCATCGATCGTCCGATTGAGGAATTGACCATTCCCTTCGCCGCAGTCGCCACCGCGTTGCATTCCGGAACCGAAGTATGGTTGCGCGAAGGGTCTACGATTGAAGCAGTGCGCGCGTCCATCGCGCTGCCCGGGTTGTTCATGCCGGTCGTATACGACGGACGGGTTCTGGTTGATGGCGCGCTGGTCAACCCGGTGCCGGTATCGCTGGCACGGGCGATGGGCGCTGATATCGTGATTGCCGTCGATCTGAACTCAAGCCGGTTGGGCCGTCGTTTTCCCGATGAATCCGTAACCGAAACCCCGTCCGACGTTATCAGCGAATGGAAGCGCAGGTTGAAGAATAATCTGGGGGCGTTGATCTCCAAGCGCAACGAAACCGAGCCAAAACTTCCCTCGATTATGGAGGTGATCTCCAGCAGCCTGAATATCATGCAGGAGCGCATCAGCCGCAGCCGCATGTCCGGAGACCCGCCTGATGTGATCGTGACGCCGCGTCTGGCGCAACTCGGCCTGCTTGATTATCATCGTTCCAAAGAGGCGATTGCGGAAGGGCAGCGCGCAATGGAAGCGGCGTTGCCCGATCTTGAGGCGATCCTGAGATAAAGTCGTTTGATGACCCCTTCGTTGCATGAACAATGTCCGGCGGGTATCATGATTTCAGGGTGCTATGTCGTTAGGCGTGAGTAGCACGTAAAGTCAAAATTGAACTGTTCGCATCACCATCTGATCCTGCAGCGACTATCCGCAAACATCTGGAACTTGTGCGCGCTCCCTGTTTTCAATTGTTTCCCATCACAATGGAGGATGAGCATGAACAATACCGAGAAACCGAAAAACACGAATCAGACCACTGAAGGCGAAGGCGGGACCGGGCGAAATGAAGCGCTGTATGACCGGTTCGTCGAAAAAACCAAAGTGCTTTTCGAACTCGGCCAGGAAAAAAGCGAACAGGCATGGGAAAAGGCAATGGAAGTTGCCCGGGAACAAATGGCGGCCGCGGGAGAATTCAGCGCGGAGCAGGGCGAAGTGTTCAAACGTTATTTGCAGCACGATCTCGAGAATACCGTGGTCGATTTGCGAAAAGTGGGCGTGACCGCGAAAGACAGGCTCAATCCCTCAAGGCTGGGAGCCGGCGCATTGTCCTCGCTGGCCAGGTTGCTGCATGCCACCGGCGGAGCCTTGATGTCGCTTTCCGAGAAGACGGAAGAAGCGCTGCAGTACAGGGCCGGCGATATCACCACGGCGGGGACGCTCACCTGCACGGCATGCGGACACCGTGTCCAGCTTAAACAAACCTCGAACGTGCAGGCCTGTGCAAACTGTCAGAACACCACCTTCCGCAAGAGCTACTGATTTCTGCTGTATCCACTTGACTGCCAACGGCTGCGTTCCGGTATCATTCTGTTCCGGACATTTCCTGATCTTTCATATTCCGGCACGGTTCATGTCTGGCCGGGTAATCAAATCCTTTTAAAAACGCAATGTCTGCTGCCGAACGACTTTCACTTTACCTGCAACTCACCCGGTTGAACCGTCCCATCGGCATCCTGTTGTTGTTATGGCCGACCCTGTGGGGTGTGTGGATCGCCGGAGCGGGTCATCCATCATGGCAGATCGTGCTGATCTTTGTGCTGGGTACGGTGCTGATGCGTTCCGCCGGATGCGCGATCAATGATTATGCGGATCGCGACTTCGACAAGCGCGTCAAGCGCACCCGGGAACGGCCGGTCACCAGCGGGCGCGTCACGCCGCGCGAGGCGGTCTGGCTGGCGGTGAGCCTGTCGCTGCTTGCCTTTGTGCTGATCCTGCCGCTGAATGAACTGACGCTGCTGCTGTCGTTCCCGGCGGTGTTTCTGGCGGCCAGCTATCCGTTTACCAAACGCTTCCTGGCGATCCCGCAAGCCTATCTCGGCATCGCGTTCGGCTTCGGCATCCCGATGGCATTTGCCGCGCAACTCGGTTATGTGCCGCCAGTGGCGTGGCTGATGCTGGTCGCCAACGTGTTCTGGGCGATCGCCTATGACACGGAATACGCGATGGTGGATCGGGACGATGACATTCATCTCGGCATCCATTCGGCGGCATTGTTGTTCGGCCGCTACGACGTGGCCGCGGTGATGGGTTCCTATGCGATCACGCTGGCGTTGCTGGCACTGGTAGGACAGATCGCGGGCCTGGGCCGGGCTTATTACGCGGGATTGGCGGTTGCCGCGTGCATCGCAATTTACCACTACACGCTGATACGCGGTCGACAACGCGAACCCTGTTTCAAGGCATTCCTGCACAACAACTGGTTTGGTGCAGCGGTGTTTTGTGGCATCGTGCTTGATCAACTGGCACACATCCGTTTTTGACCAACCGTAACAATTTGTTTCAAATTCAGCCAGAACTTCTGGGCCATGCAAGATACAAACGGGACAGCAATAAACAATCCAGTCCTGTGCCTGTGATTTTTCCGCAATGAGCGGCGGTCAGGACCGTGGCTGATATTAAGGAGCATGAAGCATGAAATCGAAATTTTTGCCAAAATTTGACAAGTATGGCGTTACTGTTCTGGTCGCCGCTGCGGCCATGTCGGTCTTCTATTGGGGGATTACTCCCGTCCAAGCGGCTAACGCGAGAACCAATACGGCTGCCGCGGCGACAAAGCAAACGCTGCAGGGGTCGTCCAACGGGCTCCCGGATTTTGAAAGGATTGCAGCCCAGCAAGGACCGGCCGTGGTCAATATCAGCGTCTCGGGAACGGAAAAAACCGGGTATTCCGGAGGGATACCGCAAATGGACCCAAACGACCCTTTCTATCAATTCTTCCATCAATTCCAGGCGCAAATCCCGCATAACCGCATACCCACCCATGGTCTCGGTTCAGGCTTCATCGTCAGCCCCGACGGTTTGATCCTCACCAATGCGCATGTGGTGGCGGGTGCCGATGAAGTGATCGTCAAGCTCACCGACAAAAGGGAGTTCAAGGCAAAAGTGGTCGGGATCGACAAGCTTTCCGATGTTGCGGTGCTCAAGATCAATGCGAAAAACCTGCCGACCGTCAGGATAGGCGATTCGAAAACCGTGCGTGTGGGTCAATGGGTGGTCGCGATCGGTTCACCGTTCGGATTTGAAAACAGCGTAACGGCAGGAATCGTGTCGGGGGAATCGCGTTCCCTGCCCGATGAAAATTACACGCCTTTCCTGC
>Ga0307375_10003800_pt1 | contig 14637 bp, 11 predicted proteins | sample TR1MG_FD_202531 | JGI IMG/M metagenome (GOLD analysis project Ga0307375, IMG submission 202531) | Soil microbial communities from Risofladan, Vaasa, Finland - TR-1 | ecosystem: Environmental > Terrestrial > Soil > Coastal area > Acid sulfate soil | place: Finland: Risofladan, Vaasa | collected...
ATCCACCCTTCTGATAAGGTTGTCTGGTTTGGATAACACAGACGAGTAGTGTATACTTCAGAAATGATCCTGAAAGTACGTCCAATTTAGTCACCGCAAGCGCGGCGGAACCACTTTCGGACGTCCGGAACCTCTGCGCCTTTCTCATGGGATTTTACGCTTCCCTCCACCTCCGCTCGCCTTACCACGCGCATCCGACACAACATTAGATCACTAACTACCATATATGGAGGAAGAACACACCTGAAAGAAGTGACAAAGTCCAAGAATTGAATCGGAATTCGCAAAAACGACATCCATCTGTCAGGGGACTCCAAAGACATCCAAAGCAGCTAAACCTAGACATGAATCGAGACAAAGTCCACACATTAGAACGAGTTCGGCCAAGATTTTGGGAAATGAGGCGAATGAAGGGGTCGAGGAGTGATGAGCTGACGCATAGGGCCTGAGGGGCCGCGCAACCCACAAATCGAGCATGTGAGGGACGAAAAGAGGGAGAATGAACGGCATAGCATACAAATTGAGGGGCAATAGTCACTAAAAGTGAGAATGTACGCCCAAACGACCAACGCGAGTTCGAAGTGAAGCAGATGCATTGGATGACTTGCATGTGAGATCTATACGGCAGAAGGAGGCTGACAACATAGGCAGATCTGAGATTGGAAGACCAGCAATCCACAAGAAGGATATTGAGGGGCACAATTGGGGAGACGATTCGAGGACGCCATTGAAGAGCTGTTTCTACTCAAGAGGGGCAGTTAGTACACGATTTCAGACACGTAGCTGTATGACAAGGTTTTTTGATGGCTTTACTGAGTGCCAGTGACCAGATCCGATAGAATGCTGGTACGTACGCTCAGTTCAACGAAATGCAAGTCTGTTGCTTTCCAATGGGTTGAAAGTGTTGATATCGAAGCAGAATAGCATTTTAGACGAGTATTTCCACGTGTTGAGGTGATTTGCTTGCGATAGATACGCACAAGTGACTGAGAAAACGGCCTCTTCGCGGTGAGCTCTCTGGTCGGAGAGTCTGCTGCGCTTTCCCCCTCAGATGTGTGTTTTGGGTGGTCATAAGCAATGATGATGTGGAACATGGCGTGTTGATAAGAGTTTTCTTTTGAGTAAAGGGGTTATGGCAGCTTCACGGCACCGATCTTGCATTCAGTCTTGCGACTGCTCTAAGCGGTTTCCTAAGGACGCTGTACCGACCGCAGGGCCTTGGTTTAGGCTTGGGACCGGCGCACAACACTCATGGGATATAACAGTGCGATGCGTGGCGAAGGGACCCGCCGTTCTTTCGATGTGATCGAGGTAACCCTATTGCGCAGGGTCCTGGAGTCCGAAATCCACCTTTGTTGTGGGAGGCTAGCGGAGCAGCCGAGACGGGAGGGAGATGGAGCAGATCGCCGCCCCTCACTGGGCGGCTCACTTCCCGAGGTAAGTTACAGAAGAAACAGCCGGCTAAGTGATCTCATTTTCACACTATGTACATTAGAAACAACATTTAGAAGGGAAATCGTCCAAACAGTGAAAGAAGAAGGACAGGAGACGGGATGAGAAGTAGGGCACCAACAGATCCTCCTCCTCCTCACTCTCCGTGCTCCTCCTTGCTCGGTGTCGGTGTTGCGTGACCCATCGCGTTTACGATCGATTCCTGGAGGGAACGGAATCCCAACTCTCGAGCACCCAAGATGACAGCAGCAATCTCGCGCGGCGCCTTCTCCCTCAGCATCTTGCTAGTGAAGCTTCTCTTCGCCTCTTCTTGCTCCTGTGGCTCCATTGCCTCTATTTCGTCCAGAAATTCAGAGTATTCTTGCAACAACATCCAATCTGAGCTGAACACGAGGTCGGAAAGTTCCAACTCTTCGTCGAGCACATCATCTGCATCCACGTACGTCCCAATCCGTTCTGCGCGTTCCAAATCCAGTGTACAGGCGTCAAAGCGTAGAATGTGTTTGAGAGGGACTGTGAATCGGAAGCCATCGACTGTTTTCAGAATCGCAGACTTTGGCCTCCTTAGGCTTCTTTCAGTAGCGAGCGGCATGAATTGCGCCAGGGCAGGTTCTTTGAGCAGCGAGAAGAAGGAGTAGAGAGGATGAAGCAAGTTCGCGTTCACTGAGAGCTGAGAATCGCATCTCAATACGACATCAAAGGTCAACGATTTCAGCGGTTCCCATACGTGTTGTCTGAGCGATTGTTGCAATGTCTCCTTCAGATGATACAAGTTGAGTCCTCTGAGAGAAGGATGAAGGGAAAGAAGGGTATCCATAGGGGAAGAGGAAGCAAAGAGGAGGCGAACAAAGCGTCTCGTCTTGGACCAGCCTTCGCTAAGCAAAAGCAGCAATTCCAATGCATCTTCACTACTTTCCGACACCAAATAGCTCTCAAGCACTGGCAACACATGCGTACGAGCCATATCGCGCACAAACGTAGCCAAAAAGTCATTCAGAAGAGTGCTATGGGCTTGCAACAGCTTCGAGACCAAAATCTCACGTGATCGCCCTCCACCAACACTTACCAGACTCTTGACAATCGCACAGGAGGCCACATTGATCCAAGATACAGTTTCGTCGTGATAGCGCTCAAAGTCGGCGCAAATGCCATCGGAAACTGTGGAAAAGTGGGCGAACGCAGTGATGGCCAGTATTTGCTCATGAAACGCAATGGGGGGATCTACTTCATCTTTCATATCCTCCAAATAGCGATATACTTGCTTCCACTGGTACACAGGTCTGATGACAGCACCACCAAAGGCAGTAGCCAATTCAGACAAGATGCGTCGACTACGCGTCGCCACTGGCCATTGAATCCGCAGAATCTCCAAAAATCCATTTCTCATGTGATGGTACCACGATAATGAGGCAGAAGAGAGGGACAAGACGTCCTTAGGAACCAGGAGACGAGTGATTTGGGAAACTGAGAGAGATGTGTCAGCGTCAGTTTTCTCTTGCGTTTCAACGAATAATAAAGCCAGTCACTTGATAGAAGCATGCCATGTGTATTGGATTCAAGGTCGTACTGATGCAATCGGGGAGGGAGAAGGGCAAAAATGGAGTTTGGAATTTGCTCGGTAGAGTGTGGAGATTGTCGTCCAGTTGCAATGCGTATGGGGATGAAAGTTGGCTTGACTCAAATTCTAATATGTGCTTAAGGTGTTCGTAGTGGCAAGAGGGTCTAGAGTTGAGGATGAAGAGGCAAAGATCGAGGGGAAGTTGGGCGAGGGCGAAGGCATCGAAGATCGGCTCATCACGGTCTCCAAGAGATGGTGCATGCATCAAATCAGCCATGGGTGTGTCCAAAGTCTCCACGTGTTCCATTTTCTCAGAGAGAGCACTCGTAGTAGCATTGACGCCAGAGAACGTGCTGATTCGGCTCTGTGCATCAGCGAACCTAAAAATGAGGTTGTGACGCCGGGTGTGAAACGCATGTGATCTTCTAGGTAGGGTATATTGGAAGTACTAAGTTGTGTGATATGAGGGAGGTGTCAGGGGAGTGTCGGGGGAATGGAATGGGAAGGATCGTTGTGTGTTCGTTTATGCCTTGGTGAACGCAACTCCATTTCGAACTCTGATCTCAGCCACTGAAAGCGATTGCTTGGCCTTGTTCATTCTTCCGATGTAGAAGTACTCCTTCTCAGTCGCGGGTTTGCCGTAGTCCGTCCAGATCTTGACGAGCACCGTGGTACCGGACTTCATCTCCAGGGCATGGAACAGTTTGATCGACGCCGTGTACACTCCATCTTCAGCGTATCTTGTGAGGTACTCCACAGGTCCGTATCCGTGAGTGAAGTCTCTGGACATCATGCCTCCAGATTCGGTCTTGTTGCGGATTGAGTTGCACCTCTCTCCAGAAGGTTCGATGACCGTGAGCTCCACGTCCGTCATATCAGTGTCCCATTGGATTTGGATGCGAATGTCGACAGGGATTTGCAACGAGATGGCGCGGGGATCAACGAGATGGGACAGGCCGATGACGTGCTCCAAGTGCAGCGATTTCACAATAGCGACCACGCGGTTCAAATCCATCAATGCCACGACCTCCACTTGGTTGAAACGAACATCCCACTTCTTCAAGACGACGTCGTTCAACAGTTTGATGCTCTCGACAAGCAACGCGCGAATCTCTGCCAGCACCTTGCGCTCCTCTTGCAGCGCATAGCGATCGTACGCTGGTCTCGACATGAGCATCATCGCCTTCTTTGCACTATACATGGTATTGGAGGAAGTAAACGAGGTTTTGGCGTTGTCGGCGAAGTTTGCAGTCGGGTTGCGCTTCTTCTCCTCCAACTCCCTTGCCAAGTAGAGTGCACGTCTCGTGAGCGCCATTGCAAGGTCGCGGTAGGATTGCGGTTCTTCAGAGCGAATGGCGTGGACTTTGCGGTAGATGTTGATGGCTACGTTGAGGTACGGGTCTTCCGGTGCGCGTTCCAATCTGAATGCAATGAGGCGCAAGAACTGCGGATTCTCGAGTTCGAGTTCAGCGAGATTCGAGAGGATAGTAGCGGCCTTAACATGGTCATGGAGACGCTCGAAGAAGTGATCCGCGGCGTCGATGAAGAACTTGCTCAGCTTGGCCAGTTCCGGTCTCTGTCTCATCTGGAGGTATTGCTTGTACGCAGAGTTGGGGGAAGTGTGTAATTCGAGTTCTAATTGCCAAGGTTCTTCAGAAGCGACTGTCGTTTTAGAGACCGAAACCTTGTATCGATCGTGCACGCGCTCGTGGCTCTTCAAGGCCCTTGATTTACGATTCTCTGCTTCCACGGCTTCAAAATCGGCTTGAATGCGCGATTGAAGGATGAGACGGCGGTTGCGGTTGAACATGTCCAAGAAGGTGTCTCCGGTTCCAAAAGCCATTTGCTCATATTCAGCCCAAGTCTGTTCCTGATGTCTATCTCTCCAACGTTTCCAAGATTGCGCAGATGGGGTAGATGCATAAACCATAGAAGTCCAATCAACGGGAGGGAACTCGGGTTCAGGCGTCAGGTCCTTGGAGTACTGCTTCGGCGCACTCTCGTCAATCTCCTCATAGAAGGCATATTCCAGTTTCACTTTCGGCGCGTAGTATGGGATGGTGGCGCTGCTTCCCAGGTTCTCCCACATGACTGTAGGGACACTAGGAATGAAACGCGAGTGGAAGCATGCGGCGAAGGCTTGGCTCGCAAGTTGTTGGCGTTTTCTCATTTTCAGCTCCTCTCTTTCAATGGCTTGATTCATCATAGCCTCCATCGCACGCTGTTGAAGTTGGAACAAGCTTGGCTTCTCGGATTCAGATTCGGCGACAGCAAAGTTGGAGTCCCAGAAATCAGAAGTCGTTGACGGTAGGAACGAGAAGACAGCTCCGCTACTCTCTCCTTCCCCAGCAGTATCTTGAGTATCGAACGAGAAGCGTGTCGTGGTGGTTGTGGTGGTACGCGAGGCAGCAGTCTTAGTGAGGGCTGTTGAGGTTGTTGTGCGTCCGCCAACAGTCTTGTTCACCTTCCTATCCTGAACAACAAGCTTTGGGGGCTTTCCAGTGAGTCCTCCCAAAGCTGCAGAAGTTCCAAATGCAGAAGTGGGGCCCGCAATGCCGCCAGCACCACACACCATCAATCCACCAAACCCTGAAGCGTTTCCGGTATCAGCAGCGATGGATGCTGATCCTGTTGTTGCTCCAATCAGCTGAGACAACGATGTTGATGATGACGACGATGGCGAAGAGTAGGACGTGACACTCTGTAGAAGCTGTTGCTGAGACATTTGCTGCTGCTGCAGTTGAGGCATCTGCTGCTGCCGCATTTGTTGAGGTTTCTGTTGTTGCTGCTGCTGCTGTTGCTGTTGCTGCTGCTGTTGCTGCTGTTGTTGCAGAGGAAGGGACGGTAACCTCGTATTCTTCTTTGATTGCGACGATGCGAGTTGTTGGCGTTCATGAGAAGATGGAGATGCAGTGATAGGGGGAGGAGCAGGCGCGTTCACGGGGGATGGCCTGCGCAGAGACGCCGCCACGGGTCCAGCTGAGGACTTTCCTCTTCCAGCAATGGATCCGCCACGAGAGGATCCCAGAGTAGAGACACTAGACTTGTCAGAAGAAGACGAATACGAAGAGAGAGGAGAAGAAGTGGGAGGAAGAGCGGCGGTCTTGGCGGAAGGACCACGTTTCACTGCAGGGGCCGAGGATCCGGCTACCGGGGAGGCAATCTTTCGAGGGGGCGCCATGGGTTTGGGTTTCGCCAGGATTGTGCTGGGAAGGGAAGGAGGGGCGATGGATCGCGAAAGTCGACTAGATTGGCCACCAGCAGCAGGAGCGGGAGCAGCAAGGAGTTTGGGCATGTCAACGACGACTTCTGCAGTGTATTGCGAGAACTCCTCGGTCATCGCTTCATTCAGTTGAAAGTCCATCATCTCTGGAGCAGGTTCGTCTCCCATTGCAGAAGAAGGCATATCAAAGTCACCAAACAGTAGAGGGCCTTGGTACTCATCGGCCTCTTCCTGGGAATACGCCTCCTCCTTCTCTTCCGCATCTCTCGAATCCGTTTCCTCTTCGTCTTCATCGTCATTGTCAATTGCGGGGCTTTCAAAAGCGACAGAGTGGCGAGAGAGGGACGCAGAGAGGTCTGAGAGGAGAGATGGAGCCTGGCTCTTGTTTGACATCGCCATGGGTTTCGAATCACGCGCAGCGATCGATATAGGGGCCTTAGTTTGAACGGAGGAAAGGAGAGAGGCAGTGTTTGAAGTTGAAATGGTACTGTCGCTAACGGAGAAGGTGGTGGCAGCGGAGTTGACGGACGACATCCTGCGGAGAGGCGCAGCAAGATTCCGAGCAGAAGGAAGAGAAGCTGGGGCTGGAGCAGCAGCAGATGGTCCTCTAGACGACATCGAAGGCATTGGCATCGATTGTAAGGATGAAGCAGCTACAGGTGATGGAGGAAGCATGGGGGACGAGATTGGAGCAGATGAGGATGCGAGCAGACTGTCGAACAGAGAAGGAGGACCAACGGGCGCAGGAGGAGGGGGAAGGGCGCCGAAACCAGCAGGAGGAGGAGGGGGAAGCATCTCTGAAAGCATGGACGGGGGAGGAGGGGGAGGAGGCGATCTCGGCGAGAACAGAGCTGCGGGTGCCATCGGCGCTGTCTTTGGAGCTGTCTGCGGGGGTGCTCCATTGTAGAGACTTGCAGAGAGCGAACCAAACATATCGGGCATAGCAGAGCTGGATGGAGACATCCTGCGATTGTGACGAGAACGAGATTCGACCTTCTTCAACACGAATGAGTCTTCCTCCAAGTCCAGATCGGCTTTCAGTCCATCAAACGGCACAGATTCATCTTGGTCAATCATGAAGTTATCGGCACGGGAAGCAGATGCCTCAAGGGCAAGGGTAGACATCGACGAAGGTTTGGACAAGCTCTTCTTCTTCCTCCTCTTCGATTCGGGCTCTGCGTCCAAAGATATGTCCAACATAGCAGGTGCTTCTTCTTTCATTTCCGCCTTCGACTTCATGAACAAACTCATCTTGCGACCTTCCGCCTGCACTTCGACCTCTCTCTTCACAATCAGCTTGCCTTTTCCTTTTTTCTGCCCGTCTTCGGATTCCTTGCGAGACGATTCTTCAGTAATGCGGGCGGCGGATTCACTCTTCTTGCGCTCTTCCATCACAGACCTCATCTTCTTCGGGAACTCGACCTTCCTCTCTCGCTCATCTCTTCTCTCGAACACACTCTCTTGCTCTTCCATCACCAAGCCACCAACGATAGACGAACTTTCAAAAGACTGATCGAGTGCCAACTTCTTGCCTGATTTCACTTCCTTCACGTCCTTCTTCTTCTTGTCGGCCTTCTCATCCTTCTCGTCCATGTCCTTGTCCTTCTCTACAACTTTCGCCTTGTCTTTCACCTCGTCCTTGCCTTTTCCATTAAATAATGAGCGCATGATGCCAAAGAGTCGGTTCTTCGTATCGTCAGACGATGGTGTTGACGTTTGCAAGCCATCGGATCGATCGGCGCCCTTCATTGGTTTCCTTGGAGTGGGTTTCACGCTCTTTCCATTGGCTTCATCATCAGACTGAGAACCAGAAGAAGAATCATCTGAAAGGCCGCACCCGGTACCATCAGATTCTTCGCCCACTTCCGCGAAGAATCCAATCTCCTCTTCCTCATCAGACGACGTTGTTGAAGAATCCTCATCCTCGGATAGAATCTCGTGCAGCTTGTCCCAATCGATCCACTGCGAAGCCAAGGTTCTCTCGACGAGATCAACTCCCTTTCCGAACGGCAGGTAATGCAGATGGTTGCGCTCCTTCGCCTCATTCGATGCCATATCTTCGTTCCACCAAGCGACGCGTCGATTCCAAAGCGAGAGTATCGATACGAGCTTCTCCTCCGTTTTGGCGTCCTTCTCGTTCTGCCTGTCTTGCATGATTGCCAGCCACTTGGCTCTAATGGCATGGAGCGCAACAGGTGGCTCAATCTCGTGTTTGACGTATTGCTCGAGCTCTTCAAGTACAATGATGGAAGTGGTCGGTGTGACGATGGAGAACTTGCGACCCAAGCGCAGAATCTCCGCCTCGTTTTCAGTCTCCTCCGGGAACAGTGCCAGTTCGTCGATCTTGCGTTGTGCCCAAAAGCGTGGGATGAGGGAAGTGAATGAGGAGCCCTCGACCTTGAGCGCGCAGGTGATGCTGTGGGTGATCTTCGCACCAAAGCCAAAGTTGAGTGTGATGAAAGTGTCCTTTGCCGACTCGCCCGACTCAAAGGAGAGCTTGCCACTAAGACGGAATACGGATTCGACGCGCGTAGGGATCGATGGGTACACGTCGCGCACCACGGATGGGTCTACGTTCACGCCCAAGAATCGGAACACTGGACTGCCTAAGGAGTTCACCTTGCGTTGGAGCTCGTCGTTTGCGCTGGAGAGTGCCAACTTGAAGTATTCGCCACCAGATTTGCGAGCAATGATCTTGAGAAGGGAGGTGTTGGCTTCGGAAGAAGAGGCGAAGATGTAGACGGGAGCCTCGAGCGCTTGAGGCAGGGCCTTCGTGGACATGTTGTGCATACCATCAGTAAACATGCAGTAGTAGGCGTAGGTATCGGTAGTGTGTTCAAAGGTGGGACCCTTCGTCAACTTCAAACTGGAGATGTTCGTGCCACCATCATAGTTCAAGTTATTTAGGTGCGATACGAGCATATTGTGGTCTACACTCGAATTTCCAGTCATCGTGAAAGAAACCGGGGTACCCATCGCATCTGAGAACGGAATCACGTCAATCTTGGCGCCCTTGCCCAACTTCGTCGCGATCATCTTCACCAACTCCAAGTCAACCTTCTTATCGTGAGACATTCGAGACAAGGACGAGTCCCAGACTATTCCAACCCGATTTATGGAGACATCGAAATCAGAGCCACCAGGAGGGGACGCATTCGCTACCGAGGAGAACTGACCACCAACCACGAAGTAGAACTCGGAATTCGTCTCATCGGGTTCAACGATCACAACATTCTCAGCTGTAGGTAAGTAGATGATACAACCTTTAGGAGAGATGGCCTGAGGAGCGGTGAAGCGCTCGCGGTAACGAGTTCTCATGTCTTGGTTCGAATCAGTAGACACACTCGAAGCATTCAGTCCAGGTGATGTTGTAAGTGATCTTCCTGCAGTTTTCTTCGAGGATTTCGCATTGTATTCCAGTGGTGCCATGGAGCGACCATCGCGCGAAGTAGTTGCAATTCCATCCCAGATTCTCGGCGCAATGGAGCCAAAAGCGTCGACTTGAACAGAAAAGCTGTAATTCTCGATGGTTTGGTTTGCGAAATCAAGTAGCAACCAGAAGGTGTTCTTGGCGTCAACCTCCTCAACCGTGGTGACTCTGATGGTCCTAGGGGCACGTTTGGGAATCGGGAACACACGAGTTTTGAACACATTACCAACGACATGCTCTGCGATACTAGCGGTGGGCTTGTGGGACACTTCCTTGCGTGCTTCGGTCTCGAACACTTGGCGCGCCTTTTCCTTCTCAATCACCACACCTTCAACGAGTTCACCATTGATATCGATAGCGTATCCTGATAGTACAGAACCTATAAAAGCGAAAATGCATCGTATTAGAGCCAATCAGAGGGGGGGAAGGGGTACAGCAAGCAAGTGGGTGTAAAACGGCAAAGACTTGGTGCTCTTTCATACCTTCGGCCATGGGGAAGACCAACTACAGGAAGACGACATAACCGAAGATGCAAAATGACGGGAAAGAGGTATGGTTAGTGCGAGCGAGGATATGGAGGGACGAGGCAGGATTGGCGCAACAAAGACTCGGCAGTTCAGCGCATTTCAGACTTCGTACCTCTCCTTCAACTCCATCGTGATCGGTATCGTTAAAAAACGTCATAGTCACCGCAGTTTTGGCCAAGAATCCTGAAATGACGACATCGATGTTGAGATTCGTGAGCTTCAACTTGTCCTTCGTATTCTTGAGCTCCAGGCTGTAACAACGAGGATCTGCGCTCATTTCCAGGTTTCAATACAATGAGACACTACGTAGAGCATGAAATGTCGGATGGAAGAGAGCGACAGAGGGGAAGGTATACACTGAGCAGCCTCACAACTCGAACGCGAGGGGCCCGAAGCGCTTTTCGAGTGCCGCTTCCTGGAACGAGAGAACCGCCGACGAGAGAGAAAAGTTGGCCTCTCTCCAGTCTCCACCAGTGAACACCCCTCCACCCATCCTCTAATCCATCCAAGACTTTAGAAACGTGTGCACAATCCTCCCATTGGGAAAAGGGCACCACTGACCAACCTTCATGTCCAGGAAAACCGCCTCCAACGATTCGGTCTCAGTGCGACCCTCAATCGACCTTTGATCAGCGACGCCGCCGGAGGGAACATTATTGAATTAACAAGCATCGGCGCGTGCGTATTGTGTTGATTGATCCGACTTAGGGGAAACAGAAGAGTACATGTACAAGGGGCAGTGTTCACGAAGCGGACGAGGAGGCGGCAGATGTTGAATTCGTGCCTGCTGATTGGGTGAGGGGGTTCAGGTGGAACGGTTCGACACCAGCGAGAGCCTCCGAAAGAGATGTGATGCGGTCCGATAGGTTTGCGCTTCCCAGAGCGAGTCCAATGGCATCGAAGTGCGTCTTGATGGCGAGTCTAAGCTGCTCCACAGCGGTGTCATACGAAGAGGCGGGCGTAGATGTATCCAATCCTTCAGGGAAGGGCAATTTGAGGTGATTGAAGACAGCCATGATGGGCGGGAGGATGTCAACTGCGTTCTCTCCGTTTCTGGCGATGGGTCTCACGATGTCCACGAGTGGCTTATCGAATTGCATCGCAAACGCCCTAATATCATCCAACTTCATTTGTTCATGCATAGCATTCCTCTGAGATGTGCGTTCTTGAACGTGCTGAGCAAAGAGAGCCTTCTCTTCCTCGCACCAGCCTGAAAGGTCGTCGAGGTAGCCTGTCATCTCTCCAAAGAGTCCTGCCATCGCCTGATACGCCAAGCGCTCTGCATTGATATCTGCAATCAACATTTCTAGGAAGTCGAAGTTCAAGCGCTCATTCACATCCTCACAATGGCTCGTCAGATCGAGAATCGTCGCGTCGTACACTTTCTTCGTTCGGACACGCTCCTTTTCCAAACCATACACCTTCAATATGTCCAGCGACTTCTTTGGATCTTTGTGTACTGAGTCCAACTTGGCCAAAACGCCACTGTACTCATCAGTAGCCTTGTCATAAGCCTTTTTGAAGGCCTGTCATTTCAAGCATCAAACGACGATAGATCTGGTCAGAAAGGATGAAAACACAGCATATAGATGCGAGATGCCAAATTCATGAGGAAGTAAAGGATTGGACAAGATAGTTCACAGAGACACGCAGGCAGAAGGAGACATGCAACGTTGACAAGACACGTACCCTAGTTTGCTCAGTTGCTTCGTTCTTTTGGAAGTTGGACGCAGGTGTAACAAACTTGTCGTTACAATCAGTGGCCTGTGAAGAAATAGAAGGTCAGAATCGACGGACAAGAGGAAACACGGTCAACCGGGGGCCCATGCAAGCTACGTACCCAAAGAGCGTTCTCATTGTTTCCCAAGTCCTTCAAAAGATCACCGAATTTGGACCATGCGAGTACTAGGAGCAGAAACAGAGAACGAGGCGAGAAAACAGGTCAGAAAGTGTTTCGGGGCGATCGAACAGGTGTCCTCACTTCAGAACGAACCGAATGCAGCCTCATTGCCATCTTTGCTCATGTCCTTGGAGGAGAGGCGCGTGAAGGTGTCAGAGATGAAGGCCAGATCCTTCCAGTACTTCGTTCCATGAGCAATTCGCGAGGCCTCACCTCTAGCGACTTTTCCAAGTGAAGCAGCAATCTTCTCTTCCATTTGCTGATGGGTCAAGGTGAGTACGAGTACGTTTTTGTTAGAATCGAGGGAATTTCAGCATTTAGTGCAGATAGAAACACGGGAACGCACCTTGACTAGTTCCTTCATCTGGGCGTCGCGTTCTGCAGTATTATCGTGCAGCTTCGCCTTCTTGAAGAACTTCATTGTGCTCTTCATGATGATTTGTGTGTGATTGTGTCTAAATTGAGCTCAGGCGAGGTGATGATGGGCAAGAACAGGTCGCCGTCGGTTGGATGTGGCGCGACAGGGTTTCTGCGGTCTTTGGAGTATGTGAAGATGAGATAGAGTAACACTGCGAATGACAGCGAACAAGGTGCTGACTGATGCCGAGAGCGAGTGTACACGAGGGACTGACGGGCGTATTCTAGCGAGCGCCCTAAATTTAGGGGCGTCCAGGGCAGCCTATCCCCAAGGCACCTTTGGGAGCTGGTTGGACTCTTGTTAACGGCTGCGTGGCTCAAATGGTTCCTTTCTTACGACCTATGCAGAATTGAAGAGTACAACAAGTTGTGTTTCTGCCGCAGTTGGCCTCATCTGGAGAGGATCCTTGCCTTTCCACCCTCCTCTGCTCTCTCCTCATGCAAACATCGTCCGCCAAGAAGTTGTCCTCACAGCTCCTCCAATATGTAGAGTTCCTCCCCTACTTGGTATTGGCTGCATTGGTGTCGCTACAAGCCGACTGGATCACGAAGTATGCCTTGGCTGGCGTTGTGGGCTTTGCCGCCACTTTCGTTGTGTCGTACCGTCAACCCCACAGCACTCATATACTGCTCTGCATCCCCTTTCTCTTCCTCTCCCAAAGCTTCTATAATGTGCAATATGCTATAGTGACCTCGGTGGCAGCTGCTATGACGCTGTACGGCCCCTTGAAATCGAAGCTCGAACTTCCCGCCTGGCAATTGGCTTCTGGCGCCCTTGCAGCCACTCTTGCGGCCATGGAACTCTCTCACCCTTATCTCAATGCGATTGTCAACTCTCCTCCGGTCCAAATGATCCTCTCACACCCTTATGGCAGGCTTGCGTTGAGCGTTGGTTACGGCGCCATTTTGCAGTGGATTACGATGAAGTACTTGCTCAAAATCGGCTTCAACTCCTTTCACAACGTCGAAGCAGTCATTGTCTCTCAGCTTCTCGGTGTGTACATGAGTAGCACGCTCAGTGGACTTGGTACCGGCTCGCCTTCATCTTCGCCTCCCTCCGATTCTGTACTTCAACTCATAGCCGTCACTGCTTGGATTGGATTCTGGTTCTTTGAGTTCTACACGAAACTGCAACAGCCAACGGGCATCAAGTTGTCACTCACATCGTCGTTGGCGGCGATTCTCGCAGCGGCGCTCTACCCGTTCTTCGCCACCGCGCCTGCCAAAGTCTTGTCCTTCTTCCAGAACGACGTCAACTACTACTTCCTCGGCTATTGGGCTGCCTGCTTCTTTGTGTTCTCAACTTTCGTTTCTGTCATCGTCAAGAGGAACACCTCCAACACGGTCGCTAGAAAGGCGTTCCACTTGATGGCCCTCACCATGTTCCTACCGGCCATGATTCTCTCGCCTGCCTTCCTCCGCACGTCCCTTTGCATCGCCATCGCACTATTTTCCCTCATAGAATTCATTAGATACTCCAAGATTCTCGGAGCGCGCGTCACTGATATCATCACGAAGCTCATGAACTGCGTCACAAATGATCGCGACCGCGCTGGATCCCTCACTCTCTCGCACCTGTATCTCCTGATCGGCTGTGGATTCGCGCTCATCTCATCATCTACAAAGGAAGTCACCTCGATTCCCCTCGACAAGATGGCAGGACCACTCATAGTGCTCGCGGTTGGGGACTCCTTTGCTTCAATCGTCGGGTCCAAGTTTGGAAGACACAAATGGCCCTCCAGTTCCTCAAGAACAATAGAAGGCAGCATTGCTGGCGTTTTGACCACTCTTGGATCAATGGCCATACTAGGTGCTACTATGCAACTTCAACTGAATTGGATGTCCATCTCCATCGCCACAGCACTCACCTTTGTCCTCGAAGCCTACACTGAGCTCATCGACAACCTCATCCTCCCCATTTTCTATCTCACTACTATTAACTTTCTGCGATAAGAAGATGCCTGCGCTGATGAGGGACTGCTTTGTGGAAGGGACAGTACTGATCTGGTCCAAACTGCGATTTTGCACTTGGAATGCACGCTATTCCCCATCATTATGTGTAAAAAACAACGAACTATCTCGATTGAACTGATTTCCAAGCCGTGGGAGGGGAAGGGGATTCACACTGAG
>Ga0307375_10003801_pt1 | contig 14633 bp, 13 predicted proteins | sample TR1MG_FD_202531 | JGI IMG/M metagenome (GOLD analysis project Ga0307375, IMG submission 202531) | Soil microbial communities from Risofladan, Vaasa, Finland - TR-1 | ecosystem: Environmental > Terrestrial > Soil > Coastal area > Acid sulfate soil | place: Finland: Risofladan, Vaasa | collected...
TGCCGATTTTGAGTGTAATGGGACGCGCTGCCTGAAGGGGCGCAGGTGGCCCTGGACGCCACGGTTCCGCTTCTTATAGAAGACGGACCGCAGTGGCGTTTCCCGTACAGTTCCGGCGTGAAAGGCTCTCGCCATGGACAGATGCGGGAGTTGCGCACGCAATACCAAGGACGGCCTTTTCGGGTGTTGTACGCGTTTGACTTAAGGCGCATGGCCATTCTCTTGATAGGCGGCGACAAAACGGGCGCGGATCGCTGGTATGCGGTGTACGTACCCCAAACGGACCGGCTCTATGACGAGCACCTCATCAGCCTACAGAAGGAGCCAAAACGATCATGAGTAAACCTTATCAGCAATTACGCGATCGGATGTCACCGGAGTCGCGAGCGCGTGCCCAGACCCAGGCGAAACAATTGCGCGGGGATATGGCCCTCCATGAGTTGCGGCACGCTCGCTCGCTGACTCAGGAGCGCTTGGCGGGGATATTGAAGGTTAACCAAGCGGCGATCTCAAAACTCGAAGGCCGGACGGATATGTCCATCAGCACCTTGCGGAGCTACATCGAGGCCATGGGTGGGGATCTCGATATCGTGGCGCGCTTTCCCGAAGGGGATGTCCATATTCAGCAGTTTCACGAACAAGAGGAGAGCGGCGCGGGGGCTTCATGATCACCGGGGGCCCACCCTCCCCCCTCACAGCACGCGTTACCGCTCTTCTTGCTCCTTCTCTACCGCCTCGGCTTGCGCCAACAAAGGGGCAAAGGCGTTGAGGGTGGCCTGCTTCCGATCCACTTGGCACGCCTTAGTGTTGGTCGTGATCCGGCCTGTTGCCCATTCCGTACGTAGCCCCTCGGCGTCGCGCAGCAGCCAGTCGACCGGGTGTTTGGCGCGAACATAGAAGGCGTTGGTGTGGCGTGGGTACCAACCGGCCACGGCGGGCGCTTCGGCCCCCAGACGGGAGACAAGCTGACGCATTTGGGCATCGCTCCGATCATTTCGAACAGGCGGCACCCCGTACCGCCGTTCATAGGCGAGAGAATAGGCGTCCCATGCGCCTTCTGCACCCGCGCCCGCCGCCGCCAAGTGAGCGAGTTTCGTTTTGTAAGCAGCGGGGTTTTTGATGCCCCCGCCCTCCATGGCAGCTTGGAAGGTCACCTCAACCAGAGCGGTCTGGTCATCACTGAGACCACCATCCTGAAGACCGTCTTTTGACTTTTTTGACTTTGGGTTTTGATGACGGTCGACCATATCCCCGTCCCCGGGGGAGACACACACGGGGGTTGAGGTGGACCCTTCAGAGGGGACGTAATACCAATGAACAAACACCGCCACCTTTTGGCGGCAGCTATTCAAAAAACGCCGCCACGATGGCGGCCCTTTCAGATCTCCATCAAGTGTGCGCTAGCTCTTGGTATGCGCGACGGGATATCCCAGTCGCCCCGCGCCCCCTCGATCTCGGCGCAGTTCATGATCCCTGCGCTCCGCTCCGGGATGCCGCGGCCGTCCTACGGTCGAGCTGTCCCCTACGGAGACAACCATGCTCGCCCACAAAGTACTGGACGGCGTGTCGATGGTTAGGCCCCCCAAAAGGCGCGACATCGGCCTACGTCGACGCGGCCGGGTGGGCATACTCATGCCGGTGGCGGAAATCGCGGAACAATCCACGCACAAACCCCGCAAAAGCCAGCGTCCAAGCAGCCAAGGCGATAGCAAGTAAGTATGGTGGCACAGACTTCAATACGGGCAGGTCGAGCGCACGCGCCAGTTGCAGCGTGCACGCTGTGTACATTCCGAGCGGGAACACCATACCCCAGTACTGAGGATTATAACGCCATGGAAAGTGGCGATAGATGTAGCGCCAAACGCCCAATATAAGCAGCAATGGAATCCACCACGTTGCGGTCGCCCAGAAATACAGCGTGAATCCCTTCAAGAATGGCAATAACGTGATCAAGAGCGCGGATTGCCCGGCATTAAGGATGAGGGTTGCACCCGCCAAAGTCGTGATGGCAACGGCGCCCATATTGATCCAGTAGGGCGGCGTCAATTCGGCGGGGGTGAGCCTGACAAACGTGAACCGGTAGAATATCAAGGGAATAATAGCCATATACATCATGCACCCGATCAGATACATGACGAGCGCAAACAGCAATAGTGCCGCGCGGTCGGCACCGGCCGTCGGCGCAATAAGAAGACTCAAGATGGCAACCGATTCCGAGGCCACGGTCGCAATCAACCAAGCCCCGTTGATTCCCGTCTCCAGGTCTGGCTTGACGGTGCGCATGGTAACGGCTGCGAAGAAAGCATAAAGCACGATAAACCAGAGCGCCACACCCACATACCAGAGCACCACAGCCACAGCATCATTGTGCCCAATAATGACAAACTGTGTGCCCAAAATGCAGGTGGCCGCGATCGTCGTGAAAAACCCGGGGCCGCGGCCATGGTCTATCAAGTCGGCAATCACAAGCCGCCAGAAAAATATCAGTCGTAGCGTCATAAGGGACGCCAGCACCGCATAATTGGCGACATTCAGCGCGAATAGCGCCCATGCCAAACGATGCAAGCCCATCATATTGGAAGCCAACGAAATGATTCCGGTCGCCATGACGAGCGCGAAGTACCCAGGGAAAAGATCCCGCACACCGTCTGACAAGAACCGCCAGCCGTCACTCTTTAAGACCGCCATGACACCTACCTCCGGCATAATTGACCGTCCCTATTTTCATTTCAACCGCCGATCGCCATCATACGCACGGGAACAACAAGCCCGTCCTCGCTAAACTCGTGGCGCTCGGGCTTATCCCGCCAGACGTGAGTCCGAATAAGGGCGGCCAAGCGCTCCGGTGGTTCGCCTGCGCGCAATGGCTCACGCAGATCCACTCCCTGCGTCTGACCAAGGCAATAAACGAGGCGACCTGTGGCTGTGAGCCGCAACCGATTACAGCTTTCGCAAAACCGGTCGCTGATGGGACTTACGAAGCCGAGGTGCGTGTCCGTTCCCTCGACCTGAAAACATTGGGCAGGACCGCGGTCAATCTGATGAGGCAATGGCCGCAACGCATAGCGCTCAGCGATGCGTGCGTGCGCCACAGCGACACTTGCGTAACTCCTCGCGATCGCGGCCTTCCCCGCAGCCCCGAGCGGCATAGTCTCGATGAACTGGATATCGAACCCTTGAGCGATCGCGAAAGCCACAAGCGTGGGCAATTCGTCCAGATTGCGATCACGCAGCAACACCACATTCAGCTTGATCCGCCCTATGACTTCTCGCGCTCTATCAAGCCCACGCAGGACATGCCGCAGATCGCCGCCACAGGTAATGCGCGCATACCGCTCGCGATCGAGGCTGTCGAGACTGACGTTGATGCGATCGAGACCCGCAGCGGATATGGCCGCAGCGTGGCGCGCCAGGAGATAGCCGTTAGTCGTAAGGCTCAGCTGACTAAAGCCCAGGGCCCGGGCTTGCGCGATGCGGCCCACGAGGTCGGGGTAAATCAAGGGTTCGCCGCCCGTAAACCGCACATGGCGTATACCGAGATCCTGAAACACCGCCAGTAGTCGATCGAATTCCGCAGGCCCCAAGAGTTCATCGCGATCAAAGCGTGTCGCCAATCCAGGTAGCGTGCAGTACTCGCAGCGCATATTGCAACGCTCGGTCACAGAGACGCGCAGGTAAGTCAGGGTCCGGCCAAAATGATCGCCCAGAGGCTCGCGGACAAGCGTGCCACGACCCTCTCCGTCGACAGCGGGGAATAGGGTTGCGTGCGCTGATCTAGCCCGCCGTTCCGCCGGCAGTCCCCGGTCGCAGGCATCATGGGCCGATGATTCCCTCATCCTCCGATTCTCTGTTTCGCACGCACCATCTGATAGGGGCGCAAAAGGTAATTCAAAGGCACGGTCCAGACATGCACGAGGCGAGTGAAGGGGAAGATCAAAAATACGGTCATACCTAGAAGCATATGTATCCGATAGACCACGGGGATATGCGCTAGTAACGCCGGGTGCGGCTGAAAGATCACGATGCCCTTTAGGTAGCGGCTCAGGATTTCCATGTTGGCGACATGGCCCGCCAGGAGATCCGGCACCGTTACCACCTGCGTGGATAGCCCCAACACCAGTGTCACGAGAAGCCACAACAAAATGAATACATCGTTTGTGCGGCCCGCGGCGCGCACCCAGGGATTGAGCAGGCGGCGCTGCAAGAGCATGACGCCACCTACCAGCGCGACTAAGCCAAACGTCACGCCAGCGGTCGCGGCCACCCACTGATGCGTCAAAGGACCCACACCAAGCCACGCAAATATCGGGGTGAGTAATCCTACAAAATGACCGGCAAATATAAAGAGTATGCCCACGTGCCAAAGATTGCTGCCCCAGCGCAGGTCACGCCGTGAGCCCAACAACTGGCTGGAGTAACTCGTCCATCCATATTGCTCGCGGTCGTAACGGATTGCCGAACCCACCAGAAAGACCGTGCCGGCGATATAGGGATAAACCCCAAACAAGATAAGATTCCAGTTCATAACGCGCACCCCTCCCCAATGGACGCACGGCGTGCGTCATGGCCGCGCTGTGCCGTCAGACGCACAAGTGGCGCATAAGGACTGACGGCCTGAGTCAGCCGCTCGTTTAAGAGATCGATAGCCTCGCCCGCGCTCGCCAGAAACTCGCGCGCCGCTCCCTCCTCAAGGGTAGCGGCGTACTCCAGAACGAGCGGCAGGTAATCTGGCAGTTCGGTGGGTAAGGGCGTCCATCCGGCCGCCTCATAATGCGTAGCAAGGCGAATCAGGGCTGGCCCGCGACTGCGGTCGTCCTCGGCACACAAATGCGCCGTAAGGTGCAGGTCAAAATCGGGATTGAGGTCGAAAGTCTGCACATACAGGGCCTCCCATTCTAAGACCGGGATTGTGCTCATCCAATCTATCACCCCAAGGAAGACCTCGATCTCCGCGAGATCGAGGTCGGGGCTTTGCGCCACGGCGGCACGGATCTCCGGCAACGCCGCACACAATTGTGGTTCGGGGTAGCTCAACAAGGCCGCCAATATCCGGTAAACCGGGCTTTTGATGTCGCCGCTCATGCGGAACCCTCCTTTTTCCGATGAGACAGAAACGCAAGCGGCGTCACCGGTTCGACCGTCTGGGTTCGCCTTCTAGGGAATAGATCCGCAGACGTCGTCCCGTCGCCCGCATCGTTTCCAAAGCGTATGCCGTTTTGTCCCTGAAACCCATACGGATCCTCGCGATTCATTTCCTGATGGCTGGTCGGAATCACAAAGCGATCCTCGTAGTTGGCAATCGCCAGATAACGGTACATCTCATCGGCTTGCGCCACATCGAGGCCCGCGGCCGCCAAGACCTCGAGATTGACTTCCCCGTCGACATGCTTTGAGCGCTCGTAGAGACGCATCGCGATGAGTTTGCGCAAAGCCGCGGCAATGGGCGCCTCCTGCCCGGCGGCCAGGAGATTCGCCAAATAACGCAGGGGTATCCGCAACGCCTCGACATCCGGAAAAACACCGTCGGCGCCAACCGGCAGGTGGCCTTGATCCATTTGCGACTGAACAGGCGACAGCGGCGGCACATACCACACCATAGGTAAGGTCCGAAATTCCGCGTGCATGGGAAACGCGATCTGCCATTCTACCGCCATCTTGTAGATGGGCGACTTTTGCGCGGCCTCTACCCACGAGTCCGGTACGCCATCGGCACGGGCCTGAGCGATAACCGCGGGGTCCTTTGGATCGAGGAACAAATCCAGGTGAGCCTGATAGAGGTCAGCCTCGTCGTCTGGGCTGGCCGCCTGTTCCACGCGGTCAGCATCGTAGAGAAGCACGCCGTTGTAGCGAATTCGACCCACGCAAGTCTCGGAGCAAACGGTCGGGAGCCCCGATTCGACACGCGGGTAACAGCCAAGACACTTCTCGGACTTACCGGACTCCCAATTAAAATAGACCTTCTTATATGGGCAGGCGCTCACGCACATGCGCCACCCGCGGCATCGATCCTGGTCCACAAGCACCAACCCGTCCTCCTCGCGCTTATATAAGGCACCCGACGGGCAGGCCGCAACACAGGCTGGATTCAGACAGTGGTTACACATACGCGGCAGATAGAAATGAAAGGTATGCGCGAATTCGCCATAAATCTTCTTTCCTATTTCCGTGAAATTGTGGTCATGAGACCGCTCCACGAAGGTGCCCGCCAGGTCATCTTCCCAGTTCGGCCCCCAGGTCACCTTGTCCATAACGGCCCCATCGATCTGCGACAACGGCCTGGCGGTCGGCGCCGCTTCCAAAAGCGGCGCGCTCACAAGATGATTATAGTTAAACGTAAACGGTTGATAATAGTCATCAATCTCGGGCATATGGGGGTTGGCGAATAGACTGAGGAGTTCCTTGGCTCGCCCGCCTTGGCGCAAGGTCAGCTTCCCGTTACGCTTTACCCATCCGCCTTGCCATTTATCCTGGCGCTCCCATTCCGTGGGGTAGCCCGTACCGGGCTTGCTCTCGACGTTGTTGAACCACGCGTATTCCACGCCCCGGCGATTGCTCCAGACGTTCTTGCAGGTCACGGAGCACGTATGGCAACCGATGCACTTGTCGAGATTAAACACCAACGCAAACTGTGCGCGCACCTTCATGACTGACCCTCCCGAGATACATGGGCTACCGGAGGATCCAATGCCCCCTCGCGTTTTGCGGTCAGTGGCCGTTCTAACCAATCGATGTCCGCGTCGTCTATGCGCCTTATGATGACGACCTCGTCTCTCTGACTGCCCACGGGGCCGTAATAGTTAAAGCCCCATGCCAGTTGCGCGTAGCCACCGACCATGTGGGTCGGTTTTGTGACGATCTTCGTGACGCTATTTAAGATACCTCCGCGTTTGCCGGTCGTAGGCGAGCCCGGGACATTGATGGTCTTCTCTTGGGCGTGATACATCATCGCCGCCCCGCGCGGTATGCGCTGACTCAACACCGCACGTGCAACGGTCGCGCCGTTTACGTTGATGGCCTCTACCCAGTCGTTGTCGCGCAGACCGATGAGGCGTGCATCATCTTCCGAAATCCACACAGTCGGTCCTCCCCGGAACAGATTCAGCATGCGGAGATTATCGTTATAGGTGCTGTGGATTCCCCATTTGCTGTGAGGCGTAAGCCAGTTCAATACAAGATGGGGATGATCTGTGATGGATGCCGACAGACTATTCGTGGCCTTCATATCAAGAGGTGGCCTATACGCGCAGAAACCCTCGCCGAAATCCAACATCCATTCATGATCCTGGTAAAATTGCCCCCGCCCGGTGAGCGTTCGGAACGGAATGTGCTCGTGAATATTGGTGTACGACGCCGTATAGCTCACATGCTCCGACTCGATACCGCTCCAGGTCGGCGATGTAATGATCTTGCGCGGTTGCGCCTGAATATCGCGAAAGCGAATCTTTTCGTCACGCCTGGCGATCGACAGATGCACAAGACTGAGCCCGGTCTTCTTCTCCAAGGCCTGCCACGCCCTAAAGGCGATCCCGCCGTTGGTTTCCGGAGCCAAGGCCAGCACCGCCTCGCAGGCGCTAATGTCGATCTCCAAGGACGGCATGCCCTGAGAGACACCAGGGACTGTGACGCGCCGATTGATGTCTCCCAGATCCTCGTAGGCATCCTGCGTATTCCAGGAGATGCCCTTTGTGCCATTGCCTTCTGTCACAAGGAGCGGGCCCAAAGCGATATATTTGCGATAGGTGTCGCCATAATTGCGCTCAACCAAGCGTATATGGGGCATGGTTTTCCCAGGAATCGGCTCGCACTCGCCGCGTTTCCAATCCTTGACGCCCAGCGGCTGGCCCAGCTCAGACGGCGAATCGTGCATAAGCGGTACCGCCAAAAGATCGGTGCGAACCCCTAAATGCTCGGCGGCCAGATCGGAGAAGGCTTGGGCAATGGTCTTAAATATCTGCCAATCGCTGCGACTCTCCCACCCAGGCTCGACCGCTTCCGACAAGGGATGGATGAAGGGATGCATATCGGTGGTGTTGAGGTCATTTTTTTCATACCAGGTCGCGGTCGGTAGGATGATATCGGAGTAGGATCCGGTGCTATTGAGACGGAAATTGATATCCACCATAAGGTCGAGCTTGCCTATGGGCGCGTCCTCATGCCATGTGATTTCGCGGCTGGCGCGGCCCTCTTGCCCATCGCCCAACACCCCGTTTTGAGCGCCCAGTAAGTGCTTCAGGAAATACTCGTGCCCTTTCGCGCTGGTACCAATCAAGTTGGCGCGCCAGACGAACAGATTGCGGGGCCAGTTCGCCGGATTGTCCGGATCCTCGGAGGCAAACTGCAAGTGGCCATCCTTAAGCTGCTGGGCCACATAGGCCGCCACCTCACGCTCGCTCTGATGCCCGGCCGCTCGGGCCTCGGCACACAACGTCAGCGGGTTGCGGTTGAAGTGCGGCGCCGATGGGAGCCATCCCAAACGTTCAGCGACGACGCCATAATCCGCCAAGGAATGCCCGCGATATTTGCCCTTGGCGGTAGCAGCCAGCAACCCGTCGGCATCGACCTTTTCATATCGCCATTGATCCGTGTGTTGGTAGAAGAAACTGGTGCCCGCCATTTGTCGTGACGGCCGCGACCAATCATGCGCGAACGCGATGGGCGCCCAACCGGCTTGCGGTCGGAGCTTCTCCTGCCCCACATAATGGGCCCAGCCCCCGCCGGATTGGCCCACGCAGCCGCACAGATGTACGAGGTTGATGATGGACCGGTAGTTCATGTCGTTGTGGTACCAATGGTTGGTGCCGGCACCCACGATAACCATGGACTTGCCGTGAGTCTTAGCGGCGTTTTCGGCAAACTCGCGGGCCGTTCGAATCACATCGGCTCGCTTGACGCCGGTGATGCGCTCCTGCCAAGCCGGTGTATAGGCGCTGTTAGCGTCGTCGTAGGACACGGGGTTTGCGCCCGCACCGAGATCCCGGGCAACGCCATATTGGGCAACGAGCAGATCGAACGTCGAGGTGATAAGCGCCTCAGTGCCGTCGGCAAGCCTTATGCGGCGGGCTGGCACGACGCGCCCTAAGGTATCGGGCTCATTTAGTGCAAAGTGCGGAAATCGGACCGTCACCGCGACATCCTGGTGTTCGGCGCACGAGAGTTCGGCTTCGATCTCCTCGCCGGAACTGCCGTCGCGCGCCAACAGGTTCCACTTCCCGTCCTCGCCCCACCGAAAACCGATGGAACCGTGTGGGCATACGAGGGCTTTTGTGCGTCCATCATAGACCACGGTCTTCCATTCCGGATTGTTCGCCTGCCCGAGCCCAAGCGCCAGATCCGCGGCCCGCAAGCAACGGTCGCTGGCATAGGTCCCGTCAGCCAGCGGACGCAGTAAAACTTGCATCGGGAGATCGGTGTAGCGACGAGCGTAATCCAGGAAATACGGCTCTTGGCGCTCGATATACCATTCGCGCAAAACCACATGACCCATAGCCATGAACAATGCGGCATCGGTACCTGCCCGCGCCGGCATCCACAGATCGGCGAACTTCACGTACTCGGCATAATCTGGCGCCACCGCCACGACCTTGGCGCCCTTATAGCGAACCTCTGAATAAAAGTGGGCATCCGGCGTGCGGGTCATGGGTAAATTGGTGCCGGCGACTATAATGTATGTCGAGTTATACCAATCCGCCGACTCCGGTACATCGGTTTGTTCACCCCACGTTTGGGGTGATGCGGGCGGCAGGTCGCAATACCAGTCATAGAAGCTAAGCGGCACGCCGCCTATCAGGCTGAGATACCGACTGCCGGAGGCATAACTTAGCATCGACATAGCGGGAATCGGGGAAAAGCCGATCACCCGATCCGGGCCATAGGTCTTGATCGTATAAACATTCGCTGCGGCGATAATTTCGGTCATTTCGGACCAATCGGCGCGCACGAACCCTCCAAGCCCGCGCACGGCCGTATACTGACGCCGCTTCTCCGGGTCCTGCTGGATAGCAGCCCAGGCATCGACCGGATTTTTTCCCGACGCGCGCTCCGCTCGATAAAGCGCAATCAGACGGCCACGAATCATAGGGTACTTGATCCGATGCGGGCTATAGAGATACCAGGAATAACTGGCCCCGCGCTGACATCCACGCGGCTCATGATTGGGTAAATCTGGTCGCGTGCAGGGGTAATCCGTCTGCTGCGTTTCGAATGCCACAAGTCCGTTCTTGACATAGATTTTCCAACTGCAACCGCCCGTGCAATTCACGCCATGGGTCGATCGCACCACCTTATCAAAGCGCCAGCGGTCGCGATAGGCGTTTTCCCATTGGCGATCGTCCTCCACGAGCAAACCATGCCCGCCGGAGAACGGCGTCCGGCGTTTCGTAAAAAATGTCAGCCTGTCGATAAAATGCCCCATACCACACCCCGCCTTGCCACCCACACAAATACCTAACCCTATCGCACACCCGCTCGACCACCATAAAGCCCGCGGGTAAAGACAGGATCGCGCCTCTAGCGCCCTTTTTTACGTGCCACAGCACACCCTACAATAACCCTAGCATGATTATTGCGGAGTGTTTCTGCGCGGCGTCGGTCGCGCCAGCATTTCTTTCGGGACCGTTACCCCCAAAGAGGTAACGGTCCCCTGGCGGACGCTATGATTTATCGAGGGTTTTGAGATTTTATGGGTGATGTCTAGGGTATACTGCCCGTCGGGGGTATCCCCATCGATATGACGATTGGCATCACGAGGAACCGACTATGGCAGCATCGCATTCCCTGCGCTGGCGCATCGGACTTTCCGTTGTGCTGGTGGCGGCGGTATCCTTACTGGAAATGGTCGTGTCGCTCTCGATAACGGATCTGGCGCGGGGCGAAGCCCAGGCCATCAACATCGCCGGCACCGTGCGCATGCAGACCTATCGGCTCGCCGCAACGCTTCAAGATTCACGACTGCCAAATTATCGAAGGGCGAGCCTTCGTGACATCGTGAGGCTCGACGCCTCCTTGCATGATGCAAGACTCACCTCAGCCCTTGTGAACAATCTGGGGCCTGCGCCCAAGATGCGCTATGCGGCGCTGCTGCGCGAGTGGCGCCGCGTCCTAAAGCCGCTCCTCTCTTCTCATGCGCTGGGCGGCGCCTCGCTGCCCAGCGGAACGGCATTACTACGAATAGCGCCGGCATTCGTCGATCGCGCCAACGCGCTCGTCGTGGCCCTCCAAAGCGATACGGAGCGCAAAATCAATCTGCTGCGGGCCAGCCAAATCATAGGACTTCTTGCCATTCTGGCGGCGTTCTATGTGACGGTATCTGCGGCACGTCGTGAAGTGGAAAAACCACTCAACGAACTGTTATCCGTGGCGGCAAAGGTGAGCTCGGGCGACTTTTCGTATCGGATTTCGACGCACGGCCATGACGAATTGGCACAACTGGGGCAGGCTATTAACGGCATGTCGGAGGCACTTTCTGAGCATTACGCGGATATGGAGAATCAGATCCAGGCACGGACGCGCGAACTTCTGCAGAAAAACAGATCCCTTGAGCTTTTATACGATGTGAGCAAATGTTTGGCCGAAGAGCCGTACAATATCGCCTCATACCAACATGTTTTGCGTAAGACGGAGCAGGTCATGGGTCTTAAGAGCGCAATCCTGTGCACGGCGCGACACAGTACCGATGAAGCGGCGATCCTAGCGTCCGGTATCACGGATGCGCCACTGTACTTTTGTGACCGCAACACCTGCCATGATTGTCTGGGGACCGGGCACACTCATATCTGGCACTCAAGCGACGCACCGCGGCCCGACGGGCTCACCCTATCGGTGCCATTAGGAAGCGGCAAAGCAGGGGGCGGTGCGCTTTCGCTTTCGATACCGTCAGGTATCCCTTTGGAACCTTGGGAAATACAGACTGTCGAAACGGTCGGACGCCATATCGGCACCGCCCTTGAGGCGGCGCAACGCAGCGTGCAACAACGGCGAATTGCACTGCTCGAAGAACGCAACGCCATCGCCCGCGATCTGCACGACTCATTGGCGCAATCCCTCTCTTATCTCAAGATTCAAGTGGCACGTCTGCGCGTCTACCGATCCCCGGACAACGAGGCTTTTAATGCCGTGATAGACGATATTGGCGAGGGGTTGAGCTCCGCCTACAGGCAGCTTCGTGAACTGCTCGCCACGTTCCGGCTAAAGATTCCCAAGGACGGGTTAGAGCGCGCTTTGGCAGCAACTGTGGTGGAATTTTCAGACCGCGCCGGTATCCCCATCAAACTTAACGACCGCCTCTCCCACGCCCTACTGAATTCCAACGAAGAAATCGATATTTTACACATTACGCGCGAAGCCTTGGCGAATATCGAGCACCACGCGCAGGCCCGGCGAGCGTGGGTACGACTTTCGTTCGCGAACGCGCGCGAGGCAGTGATTCGTATCGAAGACGATGGTATCGGCATTGCCGAGGGGGATGCCCTAGCCGGCCATTACGGCCTTGCCATTATGCGTGAACGGGCACTGAGCATCGGCGGCACTATCCAGGTAGGTCGGCGCCGCGGACATGGCACCCAAGTAGAGCTGCGGTTTGTGCCCAGCGCCTATCGTGCCCCAACATAGACCAACGGATCGCCCGTAAGAGGAACACATCGTGAGCGAGAACCGCAGCATATTAGTGGTAGATGACCACCCGCTATTGCGCAAGGGCATTGCCCAATTGCTAGCGATGGACGCGGACCTTGTGATGGTAGGCGAAGCCCGTGACCACGATGAGGCTATCCAGCGTATTGCCACCTCGCAGCCGGCTCTCGTGCTTTTAGATTTGAATCTGAGCGGTCGCTCTGGCCTGGATACTCTACGAGTCATCCACGACCGGTGGCCACACATACATGTATTGATACTCACCGTCTCAGACACCGAAGACGACCTTCTCGCGGCCCTTAAGGCTGGCGCCATCGGCTACGCGCTCAAAGACATGGAACCGGAGGAGCTCTTACAGAGCATCCACCACGCTTTGCAAGGCGAGGTGGTGTTGTCACCGCGACTGACCCGCACCCTGGCTCACGCCATCCAACACCACCCATCCTCGGACCGAAACAACGCAAGAATGACTGAACGCGAGCGACAAATCGTGCAACGGGTAGCGCAAGGCAAAAGCAATAAGCTCGTGGCTCGCGAACTCGGTATTACTGAGGGTACCGTCAAGGTACATATTAAGCGCCTGTTACGAAAACTCACCCTCCACTCGCGGGTCGATATTGCCGTATGGGCGGTCGAACACGGCTACCGGAATGGCGCGGTCGATGTTGGCGACAAAGACTCGCAGTCCGTGGATACAGACTAAAAGGCCGCGCGCAATCCTGGGCGCATCCATGATGCGTGGACTTCGGTCCTTGGGGGTACCCGACAACGGCTCCGGGAACCGCGTCGGGCGCGCAAGCTAATCGTGAGCGCAGCATGAGTGTAGCCGGGGTTGTCGAGGCGGCTCGATTCGTATACGAATCCCTTCCAGGGCTCGACATGGTTGAGGAGCGTCTTTAGCGTCACATGCATCGGTTGTGCTCTCGGGTGTGGTTCGGGGAGGTCGATGACTATGGTGAGTTTAACGAATCTACTCGCGCGTTTCCTGCGCCACTCCCGACCGCGATCACTGCGCGCCTGCGCACAATGCCATGGCCAGTCTCTCAAGCGCTGTCTCGCCACGTACCCGGCCCATCTGACAGGTCAGCTCAGGGGTCGACGAGTCGACGTTTATCGCGTCGAAATCGATCGATGCCGCGATTGCGGGCATTTGATGCCCACCCTCAAGGGTCAGGCCAAGGTGAGACTCTGCGTGAAGGTCGGCAAACGCGCCATCTTGGAAAGCCTGCGTTGATATAGCGCTATGGGGAGACCCACAGATAGTGCGGAAGAGCCAGTAGCCTAGCGAAGAATCAATGACCGCATTGTCCGAATTGAGTCAATCGCTTCATTGGCAGACTTTCAATCAGAAAATGGGTGACGGGTTTGAGATTGGAAGCGCTGGCCGTAATTACCGGAATACACAAGATGCGTTGCCGCGGAGATGGGTTAGCAACTGCGGCATTTTTCATTGCTTATCACTATCACGGTGGTCCAGCCTGCTGCATCGGCTGCCATGCGCGGTACTCGAACAACCGCAGCCGGTAGCGGCTGACGTTGCCTTCGTGCAGATTGCGCAGGTCGGCGAGGGCCAGTTCGGTAATTTGCTCTAAATCCTCTCGCGGCACCAGAGTTGCCGCCACAGCGCGCACGGACGTTTCGCCGGGGCGCTGTTGGCCGCGCACGATCTCGGCCACCACGTTAATCAGTGCTTCACGGTAGCGCAGACGCACGGGATCAGGCTCGGCGACAGTTTCTCGAATAGCCATATAGCGCTGACAGGAGCGTTCGTAGGCCCACACAAACACGTCGCGCAGGAGATCCACCTGCTTCAACTCGTATATGCCCAAAGTGCCCTCCACATAGACCCGTTCGGGGACATCGATGAAAGACAGGGGGCAGAGGTTGTGCTGGATGAGCGGGATGTTGGCACCCAACCGGGACACCCTCTTGTTCACGTCCACGAACGGTTGCAGGTAGGGGACGTGAACCATGATGAAAAAGGCTTGCTCGAACGGGTCTTCAAT
>Ga0307375_10003803_pt1 | contig 14625 bp, 6 predicted proteins | sample TR1MG_FD_202531 | JGI IMG/M metagenome (GOLD analysis project Ga0307375, IMG submission 202531) | Soil microbial communities from Risofladan, Vaasa, Finland - TR-1 | ecosystem: Environmental > Terrestrial > Soil > Coastal area > Acid sulfate soil | place: Finland: Risofladan, Vaasa | collected...
GAAAGGCATATCCTCCGTCTGAGCAAGACGGGCATCGTAACCCCGCTGATGGGCTATCTCGAGGGGCTTGGGGTTGTTGTCGATACCCACCACGGAGCCGTAGCGCCTGAGATGGTGGATCATGTTCCCCGCACCGCAGCCAACGTCAAGTACTTTGCCGTTGTTGCCGACTACCTGGCTGTCTAGCAGCCCGAGCAGGGCACGAGTCCTGCTGGCGAACCACCAGTGAGCATCCTCTTCCAGTTGCTGCTGGGTTAATTCCTGCGACATACTCTCCCTCAGATCTAGGCTTGTGCGGTATTATACCATCCCTCCCCTGGCCTGGCTATCGCTCCTCAGGAGAGAGTCCGCTACTTCCAGCACCTGAGCTACGGAGATGGAGCGCACGCAAGGATGATCGTCCAGTTCGTCCGGCCCGTAATCGAGGCGGTTGCAGGGGATGCATTCTTTGTTGGCCACCAGGACAATGTGCTTCTCCGGATCACCCCAGGGCCCGAAGACACGGTGATCTGCTGGTCCGAAGAGGTGAATGGTGGGCACTCCTTGAGACACAGCCAGGTGTAGCGGGCCACTGTCCACTCCGATGACAAGCCTGCTCTTCGCCAGAATGGCCGCCAGTCCTCCCAAGTCTGTTTGGCCCACGACCATGAGAGTCTTGGTCTCCATACGCTCAGCTATGCTTTGAGCCAGCGCTTGCTCTCCTGCGGAACCGGTGATGACTACCTGAAGTCCGTGTGATCTGGCTAGAGTGTCGCCCACCTGAGCAAAAGCCTCGGGGCGCCACAGCTTGACCGGGGCTCCCGCACCCGGGTGCAGGCACAAGTATGACCGACGCGGCTCGAGAGGGGCGAGAAGAGTGGCGGCAGACCTAAGGGCCTCCTCCCCCGGGGTGAACTCCAGGGGGCCGGGATGGTCCACATCTCCGTTGGCGATCGCTGCGACGAGGCGCATGTTCTGCTCGACCTCGTGTCTGCCGCTGCTGTAAGATAGTCCCTCTGTCAGGAAGGGGGCCACTGGTGGCATCGCATAGCCTACTCGTCGAGGAATCCCCGCGTAGTAGGCCAGCATGGCCCCCCACCAGTGGTCGAAGCGCAGTACCACTGCCACGTCGTATGACTTGGTTCTAAGACCCCGTGCGCAGGCCCACAAAATGGAGTATGGCTCCAGGAGGTGTCGCTTCGGGCGCCGCGTGAAGCCAGGAAAAGGGCAGGTTATGACCTCATCTAGATGGCGATTGGTTTCCAGGATCTCCGCCGCCCAGGGACCGACCAGGCAGGCGATGTGAGCGTCGCTAAGAGTTGATCGCAGTGCGTGTATGGCCGGGGTGGCGAAAAGCAGATCGCCGATGTGATCGGGCCGGATCAGCAAGACGCGAGGTGCCGCTTTGGTCGGTGGGGTAGGGGCAGGGTGGACGAAGGGCCTGGAGGCCGAAGCCACCGCCCGCAGTATCTGGGTGCGCAACCTAGCCCTCATATACCCTCTCCAGCAGGGGTGCAATGCGTGTCCAGTCGTGTTGGGACTCGGCGAGGTTGCGGGCTGCCAGGCCGAGTCTGCTCCGATGTTCACTATCCCTCAGCAAGCTGACAACAGCTTCGGCAAAGGAAGCTGGGTCGTCCGCAACAAGCAACTCGCGGTCGTGGCCCGCCTGTATGCCCTCGCGCCCCAGCGATGTGGACACTATGGCCTTGGCCATGGACATCGCCTCCAGGATCTTCAGGCGGGTGCCGCCTCCCACTCTCAGGGGGACCACATAGACCGCGGCTTCCCCGATGTAAGGTCTCACGTCATCGACGTATCCCGTCAGTTCGACGTTTGGCGTCTCGTGGAGGACGTCCAGACGAGGGTGAGGGTTCCTTCCCACGACTTTCAGTAATACCTGTGGTACCTGCTCGCGAACAAGGGGTAGTACCTCTTGCACAAACCAGAGCATGGCGTCAATGTTCGGGCGGAAATCCATCTTGCCGGTGAAGACGAGAGTTGTCTCCGATTCGCCCTTGTCCCAGGGGTGGAAGAACTGGGTGTCAACACCGTTGGGCACGACTGCACACTGGAGGTCTGGGAGCAGCCTCTGGAGTGCCCCGGCGTCGGCTTCGGATACGACGACGATTCTGTCGAGCTGCCTGCAAACGCTGGCCTCATAGCGTTGTAGCTTGCGCCATTGGATGAAGGAGTACAGTGCTCCCAGCCATCGTCTGGCCTGTCTTAGGTCGTTCTCGAAGGCTCTTTTCTGGAGCAGGTACTCGGCGTTGATGTCGTCGAAGACGACGATGGGTAGGTCACGCTGTGCCATCTCCTTGATCGCGAGTCCGTATTGCGCCATCTCGATAGCCTCTATCTGGACGAAGTCAAAGCGTTCGCGCGAGAGGCAACTCCGCAGCTGATGAGAGAAGCGGTCTGAGGGAAGACGCAGAGCCATATCGGGACTGCTGGAGAGGAGAACGGACATCGCTCGACGTAGAGTAGAGCGGTGAGGGGCGGGAACCGTCAACACCCTGGCACAGTGCTCTGCCATGGCGGCAATCCGTTGCGCGGAGTCCCCTCCGTGGACGAAGGACAGAAGATGGATCTCGTGCCGGGAGCTCAGATTCCTGATCAGATTGAAGGTCCGGATGGCTGCGCCTTGATGGGGAGGATACGGAAGGTCAGGCGTCAGAAAGAGGAGTCTGGGGCTCATCCGATCAGGCGCTTGTAGAGGTCGAGTGTGTGGCGGGCGGCCTTCTCCCAGGAGAAGACCTTGGCCCTCTTGAGGCCCTTCTCGGACAGCTCTGCATGGAGCGCGTTGTCGGTCAGGACTCTCCACATGGCTACAGTCCAGCCTTCCGTATGCTCCGGGGCTACCAGCAACCCTGCATCTGCCACCACCTCGGGCAGCGAGGATACGTTGGCCACGATGGTGGGCGTGCCGCAGGCCATCGCTTCGAGAGGCGGCAGCCCAAAGCCTTCATAGAATGAAGGGTGCACGTGCATGCGAGCGGCATTGTACAATAGCGCCAGATCCCCCAACGGCACGTGCCCCAGAAAGGCGACACTGTCGCCCAGTTCCAGCTCGTCGGCCACGGCGAAGATCTCGCCGCAGAACCAGCCCCGTTGCCCGGCCACGGCCAGGGTCACATCAAGTTTATAATGGTCGAGCAGTTGGCGAAAGGCTCGAAGGAGGGTTGGCAGATTCTTCCTGGGCTCGATGGTGCTGACGAAGAGTATGAAAGGCTTTTCGAGGCCGTATTTCAGGCGTGTGTGGTCGAGGAGCTCTGCGTCTTGAATCGGGTGATAGATCCGATTCGCCGCCGCATAGATGACCGTGATCTTGGATTCGGGCACACCCAGGAAGTTGATGATGTCCCGCTCCGTGCTGATGGAATCTGCAACGATGTGGTCCGCATATCTCACCGCCCGATCTATCTGACCATAGTAGCGGGCGCTCTCCTCGGTGAGGAAATGAGGGTAGAGAAGAAACGCGAGATCGTGGACGGTGATAACGGATTTGTAGTCACGTCGAAAAGGCGGGATGAAATCCGGGCTGTGAAGGATATCCAAGCGCAGCGGACTAATCTCGAAAGGTAGAACGAGTTGCTCTAGTCGATGATGGCTTGGGGTCCAGAGGGACTTCCTGGCGAAATTGGGTGTGCTCGCGAGGATGGTCTTGTCCTTGCGGCTTTGCAGAAGGACAAACTCGTTGTCCTCGTCACATTGACTCAATCCCTTTACCAGGCCAGCGATATATTGCCCGATACCCGCTTGGCTATAGTGTACCAGCCGGGCGTCAATCCCGATGCGCATGTAGCTACCGTTCTCCTCATCTTAGCCTCCACCTCGAGCATGGCCTCCGCGAGGAGGTTCAAGACTCGTTCCATTATACAAGCTTTGAGCGCGTCAGGCAAACACCAAGTCCGTAGCCCATGGCAGGACAATGTGGGCAGCCTGGCCGCGGGTCCGCAAGCGATGTTCGCTGCATAGGCCGCGTGGTGTGGTTGCGGACGTCTTGTGCGTGTCGGGTCTGGACCTTGCTCCCCCAGATCGATGACGACAGGCGAATTCACCTGAGAGGAGAGCAGGATCAGGGTGCAGCAGAACAGGCCGAGTAGCTACACCTGTCTCTGCCTCAGTGCGCTCGCGATCATCACATATCTGTGCTGCGCTCAAACTCAAGGAGCGACTTGGATAGTTGCCAGCAAGAGTCGATCTCCCTTGAGGACCTGATCGTCAGCGGAGATGGACAAACGTTGACCTGTGGCTGCATCATACATACCAATCTCTATCACATACTCACCCGGAGGAGCCTCGTGAGCCACGACTAGTTCATACTCATCCGTGATTGCCTCTCCGGCTACCCAGCTCGTCGTCGGCGCTTCTCCTCCAGCAGGGATGCTGTCCATCTGGCCCCAGATTCGTCCGTCCGTACCTAGCAGGTGGGTGAACACTTTGTATGAGACCTGCGTCTGTTCCAGGGCCTGCCAGTATAGCGTAAGATGCAGTGTTTCCCCAGGTCTTGATCTATCGGTGCTCAGGTCGTAGCCGAGGAGCTGTATCCGCTGCCCAAGCCGAGCTTTCAGGGGGTGCTGCGTCTCAGGAATGGCGAACTGGTGGACTCGTCCTGCCACCTCAATCCGCCCCAGAGTCACCAGGGCCAGCGACTCCTCGCCTTCCGAGACGCTTAGCAGAATCTCATACGCTCCCGGTGCCATGTCCGGAGGCAGAGCCAAGTCGTGCCAGTCCCTGAGCACCTCACCCTCGGTCCACCTGATTGTCGGATACGTGTCGTCCACGGGGCGTCCCGTATGCTCTACTTCTACGTCTCCGTGACTGCCTTTCAAGCCTAGCGAAAGCGAGTAGTCTGCGGCCACATCCTCCATGGCCTGCCAGTATAGGGCCACGCTCAGCGTCTCTCCAGGGCCGACAACCCTAACTGGGAGATCGTAGCCCAGCAAGCGGATGCCAGGTGCAATATCCTTCTCCGCAGTCGGCAACTGCTCGGTTGGCGCAACGCGAGGGGGATCCACAGCCTTGACTACCTGCAAGGTTCCCACTACTAGGCCCGTCTTCGTGACTCCTTCTTGCTCATCAAAAACAGTCAGTCTTTCCAAGGTTTCCGGATCATAGACTACTACTTGGATCTTGTACTCACCTGGTGGCGTGGCTGGTTGACTGGGCAGGGTATAGTAGTCCATCTCTACCTGATCCACTTCCCAATGGGATGTGGGCTGCAGTGTGTTGCTTAGCAGTAGCTTGTCTGCTTGTCCCACCAACCGTCCCTGGCTGTCCAGGAGATACACAGCCACCTTATGGTCCTGACTCGGCATTGCTGTAGCCTGCCACTGCAAGACCACCCAACCTTCTCTCCCCGAGGGCAACACCTTCCTCTCTACCTCCTGGGGGGTACTCGTCGGGCTGAGCGATGAGCCTCCGAAAGCCACGCCTACCAGGCTCAACTCGTCGCCGAAGTTGGCACCGAGTGCCTGGAAGGAACGGGCGATGGAGAAGTTCGGGGACTCAGGCAACTCATAGGTGACTAGGTCAAAGCTCTGGAAAGGCTCTACTTCGCGACGCCTTCCGTATTTTCTGAGCAAGAAGTCTATCAGTCCCTTGGGGTCGGAGTTCTGAGATTGGAAAGCCTTCTCCATGATGAAGTCAGTCCAGTTCACCGCCAGAGCTGTCCTATGCCCGCGGCATATCTCAGCCAAGTCTTTCGCGCAAGAGGCTTCGTCAACGTGCAAGGTATGGTGAGGCAGAACGCCCTCGTACAAGAAGCTGACCGCAAAAAAGGGCAATCGGGCGGCATCAACGGAACTGGCGGGCAGTATCCAAACGCCTTCGGGAGTAGACGTGCTATTCATGACGCCTGCGGCCTCGATCTCCCTGGCGTGCATGATCAGCCCCTGACTCTGTCGTTCGAGCCAAGGGAAGAAATAGTCTCTGCAACTCAGGAAGGTCATGGTGATTAGGGCAAGGCAAAGCATGGGCCAGTATGCGCGCCGCAGAGTTGGCCAGAGCCGTCTACGTTTCAGCCATCTCGTTGAGGAATCCACACCGAGGGAGAACAGCAGAGCCACAGCGGGAAGAGCGCCGATGCCCCGAGAGTAGTGAGGCGCTACGTCAGGTGTCAACGCACCTGGTAACGACATCACCATCAGCCAGAGGAATACGAAGGCGTAGGCGGGTTGTCTTCTCCGTAGCCAGGCTGCTGTCAAGCCCACGAGGAAGAAGGCAGAGCTCAAGGAATCGAGGATCGGTCGGTGCGCAGGATTACGTTCGAATTGGGGGTCGGGCACAAGGTTGTACATGCCAAAGGTCTTCGCTATCCCTTCAAAGAAGGTCAGTGGGAGGGGTTGATCCTGCAACTCAGGGTTGAGGATCGTGACGGCCATCTCTCGTTTGAAGAACATGTCAGGATGGCCTATGGCATAGGTGGCCAGGGGCAGGAGAACCACCAGGAATACCATCCCGAGTAGCAGCAAGCTTTTGAGGTGAACCTGACGAAACAGAGCATTCGTGAGGACGTGGTAAGCCAGGAATATCAAGAGCAGGATGGGGAGGAAACGCACTGGCCTGGCAGTATAGAGGCTAGCCCCAAGGAAGCAACCGGCTAGGAGGAAGGATGTTCTCTCCTGTATCCTGATTCCCCGCCAAAGGAAGTAGGCTGCGGCACTGGCAAACAGCGGTAGGTAGACAGGTTCCATACCTATTCGGCTGTAGGTTATGTGCCAGTAAGAGGTCGCAACCCAGAAAGCTGAGAGAATGGGTGCGAGCGACGTAGAATCATCAGCGGGTGGATACAGCTCTCTGGCCAGGAGATAGATCACGGGTACAAGAAGCAGACCGGCAAGCGCGCTCCCGAATCTGACGGAGAAGGCTCTGATGCCGAAAACGCGGAGCGAGAGGGCTGCAACGTAGTAGTGCATCGGTTCCGCGCCATATCCGGCAGTGAAGAAGATCGGATGCTGTTCTCCGTTAACGATCCGTCTTGCTTCCCATCCCTTCTCAGCCTCGTCAGCATCGAGCCCCACGGGGATATCCTGCAGGTGGTAGAACCGCAGGAATGCCGCCAGCAAGATGAGGAGTACCAGGGCCACCAGTTCCCCTTTCCGCTCCATGAGAGTAGCAATTCTCACACCTGATCACCTCCTTGGCCTAACCGCAATCTCGTGCAACAGTATCCTATCTCCCACTGGATTGTGCTGGGCATCGTACACGGGCAGCCGCTCCCCAGTCTGGAGATCGTACATCCCGACCTCTAGCACATACCTTCCTGCGTGCCCTTGTGTATCCGCCACTATCTCATGCGGATCGGTGATGACCTCTCCCTCGATCCAAGTCGTCGTCGGTGCTTCACCTGCGGCTGGCAGGCTGTCCGATTGCCCTCGAATCGCGTTATTCTCGTCCAGCAGGTGTGTAAACACTGTATAAGACTCATCCATCTCTCTTGCGCACTGCCAATACAAGATCAGCGTCAAAGTCTGCTCCGCTTTCGCTCTCTCGTCCACATCGTATCCCAGCAATGTAATCCCTTCCCCCAAGCGCCAACCTAGCTCATGCCCCATCTGGGGAACCTCATATGCTCGTTCTCTCTGAGAGACGAGGATCGTTCCCAGCTCCACCTCTCTCAGCAACTCGTTCTCGTCTTTAACACCAACATAGAGGTGGTAGTCCCCATCTGCGGTTTCAGCCTCGATCGGTAGGTCATGCCAATCTCGTATCGTTTCACCCATTTCCCACTCTGTCGTGGGATAGCTGCCGTATGCTGGCCTGCTCTCCTGTTCAGCCCACAGCTGACCTTCGTCATCCCTGAGTTGCAGAACGAACGTATAGTCCTTCTGCACGTCGCGCAGAGCCTCCCAGTATAGGGCGATCCCCAGCGGCTCACCGGAACCGATGACCTTCGTTGGTGCATCATAACCCAGCAGATGGATACCAGGTGCAATCTCCTTGTCCGTGCTCGCTAGCTCCTCCGTGGGTTCTACTTGTGCGGGCGCCAGAGGTTTGACTATCTGCAGTGTTCCCACTACCACGCTACTTCTTGTGACTCCTGCTCCTTCATCGAAAACGGGCAGTCTATCCATCGTTTCCACGTCATACACAAATACCTCGATGTCGTAGTTGCCCGGCGGCGTGGCTGCCAAGCTCGGGAGAGTATGATAGTCAGTTTCCATTTGCCGGGGTTCCCAGTTGGTCGTGGGTTGCCAAGCGCTGCTCAGCAATAGCTTGTCGATTTGGCCTATTCTCCTTCGCCGTTCATCCACCATCGCCACGCCCACTCTGTAGTTCCGATCAGGCGCCCCGATCGCCTCCCACCGCAAGACCACCCATCCATTTTTTCCACTGGGCAATTCCAGACCGTTCACCTCGTCTGATGTGCTGGTGGGCCCTTGCGACGATCCTCCCATCGCTGCCTCTACGAGCCTGAGTTCTTCCCCAAATTGCGCGCCTATCGACCGGAAACCATCAGCTATTGAGAAGGAAGTCTGGCCCGGAAGCTCGTAGATTGATACCTGAAAAGCCTCCAACGCGCTATATGTGTGGCTCTCCACTAGGCGACCATACTTGTTGAGCAAGAATGAAATCATTCCTTTAGCATCAGCGTATGCATCAACCGCCAGCCTATCGTCCTTGCCTTCAAGGACCATTGCTCTGCTTGTGCCAGCACAGAAAACACTTAGATCTCTGCCAACTGTAGACTCCTGTAGATGCAAGTAGTGGCGGGGTGCGGTCCCTCGATGTAGGAAATCTATGACGGAATAGGCCGGGCCCTGTGGGTCATACGGGCTGAGTGGCAGAATCCAGACCGAGTCAGGTTCGTCCAGCGAGTTCATGACCGAGGCCATCTGCACAAAGCGCCCGTCAAAAGCTCGCCACAGGGCATACTCGTCAGATACCGGCGTGAAGTAGTCTTGGTACGTGAAAAAGGCCATTGCGACGAAGCACATGGCGACAACACCTGCAAACACATGCCTGAGTGCACTCCGATTCCATCTGAATGTCAGGCAACCCCATGCCCAGTCCAAACCGATAGCCGGAAAAAGGTACGCAATAGGCAAGGCTCCAATAGCCCGGAGAGAATGGGGCAAATCCACAGTGCTTAGTGCAGCAGGGAGCAGCATAATGCACAGCCACAACAGGGCAAAGAGGTAGGGCACCGTCCTCCAATTGCGCAGGCTAGTCCAGATGCCGGCAAGGAAGAACAGCAGTGTGAACCAGTCAAAGGCTGGTCGGGCCGCTGGGTTGAAGATTATGTTCGGATCACTCTGGACGCCAAACATGGATGCCTGTCTGGCCAGGCTTGTGGCAAGGGTGAGGGGGAAAGCCTCGCCGTGTTGGGCGCTCTGGCTTACAAGCTCCGCCGATCGCTGCCAGAACATCTGGGGATGGTCTAGGAAGTAGAAGCCGAGGGGGGCGACTACCACGCCAGCGCAGAGAAACAGCACGCCAAAAGTGAATGTAAGGTAAAGGGCGACAGAGTTGGCCTTGCCAGACGAATAGCCATTCGCGGGCGAGACATGCTGTCGACCGGCTATCTGGGCCAACGAGGCGAGCAGCACAAGCGGCAGGAAGCGGCTGGGGGAATAGGAGTAGAAACTCAAACCCAAGAAGATGCCACTGGCGGCGAAGTAAAGAAGCGAGCGCTTGTGTACATTGGTTCCATCCGAACCTGTCTCGAATCTCTGATTCAAACCACGCCACAAGAAGAAGCACGACAGCGACGCAAGCAGGGGTAGGAGAATCCCGCGAAATCCTAAACGACTGAGGGCGATGTGCCAGTAGGATAGCGCCAGCCACAAAGCTGTAAGCAGAGCGGTAAGTCTCACTCTGCGCCCGGCGTACCGGACTAGCTCCTTGATCATGAAATACGTCGGCAGAATCGTCATCGTCCCAATCAGGGCTGACACCAGCCTGACTGCTAGCGGAGTTCTGCCTAGCCATCTAACGGAAACGGCAACCAGATAGATGAAAAGAGGCTCACGGCCCTTGTTCGCCTCGAAGAAGATGGGATGATGCCCTTGGAGGACGCCCAATGCGTCGACTCCATTTGCAGCTTCGTCTCGCCACAAGCCGGGCGGTACTTGGTCCAGGCGGTACGTGCGGAAGAAAGCGGCGATGGTGACAGCTATGAGCAACAGGAGAATCTCAACTCTGTCAACTTCTCTCATAGTGCAACCTGTGTGATGTATACCGCTTGGTGTCTGGCTAAGCCGTCTTCTCTCTCTGAAGAACCACGAGCTGCTTGTGTCGCACGCTTCTGGCACAATAGACACATGTGCTCATCGGCTCTTCGTCACTCGTTCACATGTCGTGCGCTCGTTCAGGTGCTTTGGTTCTGTCCAATTGCCTGCGGGTCGCGAATGCCCAAGACGGCTATGATCCGCCACTCCAACAAGGGTAGTCTGTGCGAGAGGCAGCATTCTCGTTTCGGGCCTCGGCGTCTCTGCGCTGAACGCCGCAGAGGGATTCTCCGCACCTCATGGTTGCGGACCCTTCTTCCTGCACAATATTGCTGTCCAGTAGCCGAGAGTAGCCGTGTTTAACAGCGCGGCCAACATCATCCCGACATCCCACAAAGTGTACTGTCCAAAGCCTAGACCATGGGTGTCCAGCAAGTCTATGATGGCAGTTTCATGTAGCATCAGATTGTTCATGAGCCACGTACATGATAGAACCACGTATATGGCTAGCAGTGGTCTACTGGCAAAGAATGCCATCGCAATCAGGGGAAACACAGTGTATACATAATTCTCGTGTATCCTAGTAGGGACCATGAAGAAGGTAAATGCAGCATAGGCTGCAATAGCCCACATGTCTCCTTTGTCGCGAGCGTTTGATATCTTCCATAGAACAAAGAGCAGGGCCATGGCTAAGAACGAGAGTCCGATGGTTCTATAGGACAAAGGGCCGCTAATGGGAGGCGGTATCCACCAGGGTGCACTGGTGTCTGCAAACCTGTTCCCCAGACCCAGTACCCACCAAAGATTCAGAGCATTGCAGGTCGTCCACGGGTGGTATCGTGCTACACCCGAGAAGTATTCAACTACTTTCATCCAGGTCCCCAAGTGTATGAAAGGAGCCAGCACGATCAGGGCGGTCGATGTGGTGGCCAAGAGTCCCTGCAGGATGCCTCGCCAATGGGATCTCTGCCAGGTTAGCACCAACACCAGCGGTACGAAAAGCAGCGCTTGGGGCTTAGTGGCCGCAGCTAGACCGAGCAAGAACCACGAGAGCGATGGCCTCTTGCTAGTCACGCAGACTATGGCTACGAGCACTAACAATGAATGGATGGAATCCGTTTGGCCCCAGCGTGTAGCATGGAGGACAACAGCAGGATTGAGAGCAAACGCGACCATGGCAAGATTCCCCTGTCGCGATCCCCGCTGGCGTTCCACCCACAGGTAGATCATCAACGAGAGCATGACATTGGCGACAACCCCTGGGAGCCTTATCACAAAGCTGAGGGCAGGCGTGGGTTCCTCCAGGGGTGGCGGAATACTAGACTGGGCAACGGTTTCATAGAGGCGTCCTGAGAGGGTTAGGAGATACAGGGAAACGGGTGGATACTCTGGCAGCCCCTCGAGAGACGGCCTCAGGTAAAAAGACTGCAATCCTTGGCCAGTCGCTTGCCACATCCAGTCTTTGTACGTCCACGTGTTGGGGGCACGGTTGAAGCTCGGGAGCAACAGAGCCAAGTGAACCAAGGAGGCCAAGAGTAAAATCGCAATCGTGGGCCTGCGTATGCTCCTCAGTATCCCGCGCAATGACAGTAGATCCTTGAATGCAATGAAGCCGAGGTATCCCACAGCGAATACCAGCGCTAGCTGCCAAGACCATCGCACCGCCTCAATCCTGCGAGAGGCAAACAGCAAGCATGCCAGAACAGACACCCCGGCTGCAACCGGCAGCGTAGCTTTCCAGGCCAGCTTTCTGTCGCCAAGCGCTAGGATTGTGGCCAACAGAGGAATAGCCACACTTGCTAGAGGCATAGGAGAAGGTATCACAATCCCTTCGGTTTGTGGTAGTATCATCACCCAGTCTACGATCACCCCTAGTTCTCTTCGATCCTGTCCTATGGGGGAGAATGTCTCTGAGCGGATCTCTACTTGCACATCTCCAGACCATCCTACCTTCTCTCGGGGAATCTGAAACTCGTAGATCTCCATTTGTCCGTCAGCGGTCAGGTCGGCGACTTCCAGCCCGTTTACGCTCAAGCGAATTCGGGGCAATGGGACGCCTTCCGGCCGGGCGCCATTCATGCGTATTCGCAGGGCTAAGGCTTGGGGAGAGCCAACACCAGGGAATCTCACGATGGCCTTTTCTCCACTCCAGCGATAGACATCGTAAGGATTCGACTCTGGCGGATAGAATCCCGTGATATGGCGCGTGTCTCCGTTCTCTCCCAGACGCACCTCGTAGGGCACCCGTATCTGATAGGCAGCAGATATCGCAGCTATCAGCAGGAGCAACACAAAGAACAGGTGGACCCTACCCAGTGTGAGTATCTCTAGGTTGTTCTGTTCAGCGTTTTGCGTTGCTCGCATATAGGCTCTTCATCATCGCGACCCATCTGGCCCATGGTCTTGCATAGCGACTTCACAAAACCGAGCAGCTATTGCCTGTCAACTACTTGGATGTCTCCCACTAGAATACGATCTCTCATTGATTCTTCCGTCTCTTGATACACAGGTAATCGTTTCCCTGTGTTCGCATCGTACATACCGATTTCTACCGCATAGTCACCAGGAGGCGTCTCGGGATCCACGGCGATCTCGTACTCATCGGTGATTACTTCTCCCTCGATCCAGCTTATTGTCGGCGCTTCTCCCCCGCCGGGAAAGCTGTCCATTTGGCCCCAGATTCGCTCCTCTTCATCCAGTAGGTGAGTGAATACCGTGTATGAGGTGTCGATCTCTTGGAGGAGTTGCCAATAGAGCGTCAACTCCAACGTTTCGTTACCCCTTACCTCTTGGCTGATCAAATCGTATCCCAGGAACATTATCGCTTCTCCGAGCCTGGCTTCCATCGGATGCTGTATCTCCGGAATAGTGAATTGGCGGGGTCGACCTGTGACCTCGGTTGTACCCAAAGCCATTTCACCAAACAACTGTCCTCCTTCCAAGACTCCGAGGGAGATCCCATATGCTCCTGGTGGCATATCTGCAGGCAGCGTCAAATCGTGCCAGTCCCTCAGCACTTCGCCCTCTTCCCACTCCGTTGTGGCGTATGTGTCATCCACAGGGCGAACCTGCTGCTCCAGCCACACCTGACCTTCACCGTCTTTCAAACTTAACGAGAGCAGGTAGTCCTGGCTCACATCCTCGAGAGCCTGCCAGTAGAGAGCGACACTCACCGTCTCGCCGGGTTTGACGACACTCCTTTGCAGATCGTACCCCAATAACTGGATGCCGGGCGCGATATCCCTCTCCGCTTCCGGCAATAGTTCCATGGGTTCAACTTGTGGAGGGTCCAGAGGCTTGACCATCTGCAAGGTTCCCACTGCCAGGTTGGTCTTCGTCACCCCTGCCAGCTCATCAAGAACGGTCAGTCTTTCCCCGGTTTCTGGATCATACACCACTACTTGGATGTTGTACTCGCCTGGCGGTGTTGCAGGCAGGCTGGGCAGGATATAGTAGTCCATCTCTATTTGGCCCGCGGTCCATCCCGATGTTGGCTGCAAATAGTTGCTTAACAGCAGCTTGTCCACCTGGCCCACCAGCCGTCCCTGGCCATCGAGAAGATATACGGCCACTTTGTGGTTCTTGCTAGGTGCCTTTATCGACTGCCATTGCAGGACCACCCATCCCTCTTTGCCCGAGGGCAACACCTTCCTCTCTACCTCCTGCAGGGTACTCGTTGGGCTGAGGGATGAGCCTCCGAAAGCCACGCCTACCAAGCTCAACTCGTTGCCGAAGTTGGCATCGAATGCCTGGAAAGAACGGGCGATGGAGAAGTCCGGGGATTCAGGCAACTCATAGGTAACCAGGTCAAAGCTCTGGAAGGGTTCTGCTTCGAGACGCCTTCCATATTTCCTGAGCAGGAAGTCTATCAATCCCTTGGGGTCGGAATACAGCGACTCGTAGGCTTTCTCCATGATGAAGTCGGTCCAGTTCACCACCAGGGCTGTGTTGCGGCCCTGGCATGTTTCGCTCAGTTCATAGGCGCATGACGTTTCGTCAACATGCAAGGTATGGTGAGGCAGAAGGCCGTCGTACAAGAAGTTGATCTGAAAGAAAGGCAATCGGCTGGCATGCACGGCATTAGCAGGTAGTATCCAGACCCCCCCGGGGACATGTGTGGTATTCATAACCTCCGCAGCCTCTGTCGCCCTCGCACCCGCAACGATACCCTGCCTCTGTCGTTCGGCCCAGGGGAAGAAGTAGTCCCTGTAACTCAGTAGGGCTATCGTGGCCAGGGCAAGGCAGAGCAGTGGCCGGTATGCTCGTCGCACACGCGGCCACAGTCGCCCACGTCGAAGGCGTTCCGCGAGGGAATCTACCCCAAGAGAGAAGAGCAGCGCCACAGCAGGCAGAGCGCCCATGCCCCGAGAGTACTGAGGCGACACGTCAGGTGTCAAGGCACCAGGTAACGACATCACCACCAGCCAAAGGAATACGAAAGCGTACGCAGGTTGTTTTCTCTTGAGCCAGGCTG
>Ga0307375_10003807_pt1 | contig 14618 bp, 15 predicted proteins | sample TR1MG_FD_202531 | JGI IMG/M metagenome (GOLD analysis project Ga0307375, IMG submission 202531) | Soil microbial communities from Risofladan, Vaasa, Finland - TR-1 | ecosystem: Environmental > Terrestrial > Soil > Coastal area > Acid sulfate soil | place: Finland: Risofladan, Vaasa | collected...
CGAGAACCCTCCCGCGTCAGGTATGGCTCGCTGTCGTTCTTCTCGAAATGGGTTCTCGTATCATCGGCCATGGCAAGGTGATCGACTTGGATGCGCTCGTGGCCGGGGTGGAGCTGGGCTGACGGAAATTTGTTTCAACGTTAACAATAGGTTGCACGATTTTTCGGAAATTTCTAGGGTCCGGCTTACACCCCCATCATGGCGTCTGCTTCGTCGGGTTTCGAGAACCTGGCGATGCAATTGGATCTGCATACACCCCGGCCGATGAGGAACACCTATGGCAGTCATGACTGACGACGAGTGGCACAACCTCTATGAGAACTTCGAGACCACGCGTCTACTCACAGCTGTCGATTCCGTTGATAGTCTGCGGGATGACTTGAACGACCAGGAGCATGGTGCACCGCCGGCGATTCGGGATGATCTGCTGAAGCTGCACGTGCTCGCGATGGCAGTGGTGAACAACGGATCTCGCCGGCGGGCTCCCGAGTTGTTCGAGTTGGCCAGCGACCTCGACTTTCAACTGACCGAGATGATGGAAGCGCTGGAGCAGGTTCGCGACACTCTGTCCGATCTCGTGGCGCTGTACCCGGAAAGTTTGGATTACGCCGACGAATAATGAAGGCTGAGTCCGCCTAACCCGGTTTTCCGTTCCACTGCGCCTCAAACCCCAATACCGCAAACGCTTTGTGGCCATTGGCCAGCGGCGGCGCTTGGTCGCCGACCCTCTATTTCGGGATGGCTCATCGGTACTGCCAGCCGCTCACCCATGACCACATCAACGTGCACGGTCGATATTCCTTTGCCGTGCCCGAGGCAGTGGCTCGCGGAGAACTGCGCCCGTTGCGGAATCCTGACGATAGGGAAGGCGATTGAGCAGGAGGTTGTCTCGGGGTTGCGCGCCGCTATCTATGTGGTTTCAATGGATAAATCGACCTTATCCCGGTTTTCCGTTCCATTGCTCCCCAAACCCCAGTGTTCGACGCCGGCATCGAAGGTCTGCGTCGAAGCAAGATCACAAGGTATATCGCAAACTTACGCGCGAGATTGCTGGCTTTTGTACGAATCCCTGCCGCCCCCCTAGAATGGCGGTGACAGGCAATGCCTCATCGGCAAACGACGACAGTATTTGAACCAGGGAGACCCATGAAAAAGTATCATCTCGCCGTGCTCGCGATCACCTGTGTATTGGCCGCCTGTTCGGCCAAGAACTCGGGGGAGCCGTCCAACCACGCGATGGCGGCTCTGATCACGAAGACGTTTCATCTGCAGGACGCGACCGTCGAAAAGACCCTGCAGTCCTATCCCGACAGCTACCGGTCTCCTGGTGATACTGGAACCACTTATGTGGTACAGGCTCGCATCACTGACGGCCACGGTGTTGTGAGCGACAAGAGCTTCAACGTCTTCGTCGCCAAGGCGGATGGTTGGGAAAAGGTCGAGCCGCATCGGGAGTAGTCGTGGCGCTTACCCAAATGCAGCAGATCCAAAGCTTGGGCGGAGCACTTGCCTGGCTGGAGCGCGAAATCGGGTGGGGCGTGAAGCCAGCCGAGTTGGGTCATCTTTGTGGCCGTATCGGCGAGTTGTACGCATGCGTGATGACCAACGGACAAATGGCCCTGCAGGTCAATCAGCAGGGATATGACGTCCGGGCGGCGTCTGGTGAGCGCGTGAGCGTCAAGACGACGACACAAAGGCTCCCCTGCCAGATCGCTTTCAACGGAAACACCGTGTCCAGCGTGGACAGGGTGATGGTTCTGCGGATCAACACCGAGGAAATGCAGGTCGAGATCCTGGTCGACGCGCCGATCGGGCGCGCGCGCGAAATGCTACGTGAGCGACCCGGTGGCAAGCTCACGATGCATATCGCCGCACCGGCGCCCGCCGATGGCTCCACCACTCCGGTTGCGAAGGTTCGTAGTGCGATCTTTCGGGGCCTCACGGTAGTTGAGTTGGAGAGCGGTGCGATTCAGGTCTGGTCATTCGGGGAAGCGGTGACGCCAGTCAGGCCGGCTCTCCGTGGCCTTGCCGCCCAGCTCGGTGTCCCCGTGACCAACAGCCGCGGGAACCCCTACAACACCAGGCAGCTTGGAAGCCTGGTTCTAGATCGGCTGCAGGCGCTCGAGCCCGCTATAAGCGCGCTGCTGGCCCCTGCGAAAGGGAGCCTGATCTGATGCCACCAAAATGGCCCTTCCCCAGCCGGACGATCTGTAGCTTCGAGGATCTGCTCTCCATAATCCAAGCCCTCCCGGAGGTACCCGGACGTGACGAAGGCCGCTTGCGAGGGGTTCGGGGCGAGGCGTGGATACTCGCCCGCTACTTGGCGGCTGCCGTCCATGCGGGCGTGCTGGTCGTGCCTTTGCGTGTCCTGCGTCGAGAATCACCCGACATCCAGCTCGAACTGGACTCTGGCGTCAGGGGAATAGAGATCACGGAGGCCATCGACCAGAATTACTCGGAAGCGCTTGCCGTGGCAGATAGCCATGGCTATATCAGCAGGCCCGAAGCGTTAAAGTTCATTGAAGACTCCAGGTCCGGTGCCTTGTCCCGGGAAGATGCGAAGGCCAGGGTCCACCACATTGGAACGAACAGCAGCCTTCTGACACCGCTGGAGGGTGATGGTTTTGGGCGGCGGCGGAGTGTGGCGTTGTGGACCGACCTACTCGTCAGACGGGTCGTCGATAAATGTGACAAGGCGACGCGTGGCCACTATGCCGAGTTCGATCGAACCGATCTGCTGGTCTACGACAACACCATGTTGGACGTCGATTTGAAAACCTGCATGGACGCTCTCGTGCAACAGCTTCCGTCCGGTTGTCCATTCCACACTCTTTCGATCCTGACAGGTGCCATTGTCGCTGTTCTCTCTCCAAGGGACGGTTGGTGGACATTCCCCAAGCTGCTTGAAGTGCCCTCGAGTCTGATTTGCTAAAAGCTGTGCTGACCACAGGGCGAGGACGCCAGCACAGATTTCAGGGAGCTTCGACAAGGCATGGAAAGGCCGCGTCGGTTAGGAGGCTCAATCGGTGCGTGTCGACCATGGACCAGTGATGGCTGATGACCACGGCGCCTGCCAGTGCTTCCAACTATTCGGTTCAATCAAGCGGCCATTTCGTGCACAAAATATGACCGCGGTCGATCGTCCAGAATGGCGTGCATTGCCGAGAGATTGGTCCGGTCCGGAGTCAGCCATGCGCTCATGTTTTCGGGACGAATCTGAATGATGCAGCGGTCATGCCCGGCAGCAGCCACTTCGGGCGGCGGCTCGTCCGTGATCGCGGCGAACGAAAGCAACTCCTGGCCATCTTGACCGCACCATTTCGACCACAGGCATGCCACCAGCATGTCGTGGCGCGACTCGGGCTTGAACTGAAGCACGACGGACTCGTCTTTCTCGCCAGGAGCGAGGTCCCTGCCCTCCAAGGCATGCCGGCTGACATTTTCATAGAAGGATTGCACGACTATGATTCCGTGGGTTACCCCGAACTGGTTCCGCCAGAATCCTTCGAGATTGTCCCTGCGCGCGTTGTACGTGCCTGGGTACTTGGTGTCGTAGATGGCCGGCTTGCCCTGCGGTCGGCACTGGTAGCGCATAGGTTTTAACACGCGACGTCCGTTCTCACTGATCATGACCGGCGCGTACCAGCCGGGGAAGATTCTCGAGTCCCGAGCCTTGGGTTCCTTGCGTTGCAGATCGGTCCAACGCGAAAGGCACCAAGCTACTTTCCCTGTCGCGATCCGCCGATCTTCCAATGCCTTTTTCGTGATCCTCGTCTCCAGAACGCGTTCCGCTTCGGCCAGGCGCTGACGCTGCCTGGAAATCTCGTGATCGAGCTTCGTCGCCTGATCCACGCGGTACTGGTCCGCGAGCGCTTTGATGGAGCGCTCCTCGTCGCTCACCGGGTTCGAGAAAGCAGCGTCCAGCGCCTTTGGCACCTTGATCTTCGCGCCGCCGGCGCGCGCGGCGTACAGACGCGCGAATTCACGCAGGTCGACGACGGCTCCGAACGCGCGAACGAAGGTGTGGTAGTCAGCCTGGATCTGGGCGGAATAGCACATTCGGCAAAACCCATCGTTGATTCGGGAACCGGGTCACGAGCGATCGCGGCCAGCGGGCAGTCCGTACGTCAACCCAAGTTCGGCGTCACTGGTGGAGAGAATGCGATCGACGGTATGCGGCCGAATCTGGTCGGCCAGCCGAAGGATCTCGGTGACCAGCGCCTGCCCTTCCAGCACCAGCGCACCAAGGCGCTCTATTTCGGTGGACTGGGCGGGCGACAGCGGTCGGCTGCCGCGCCAGTGTTCGATCTGCTGACGGTAGACCGAAAGCAGGCCGCGGCTCTCGCCGAACACTCGCTGCACGCGATCCAGGGTGGCGTCATCCATCGAGCCCGGGTGCGCCTTTGTGCGTATTGCCAATCAGCTGACCACTCATTGCCATCACAACTGACCACCTCCGGCAGCTGAACTGACCAGCGTCGGCAGCCAGTTGACCATCTGACTGAAGGTCTCTTTGCGACCCATTTCTGACGGTCACAGGGGTGATGAGCGACGGCACGATGGGGCTTGATGTGAGACGATCCTAGTCGGGGTTTGTGTCGGATGTATAAGCTCAACCAGCACTGCGACCAGAGACAAACCGCTGAGGCGGTACTCTAAAGTACTGGCCAGGGTGCTTGAAAAGACAACAGTCGCCCCACGTGGAATGAGTTCGACAACAGGAGGTGATTAAGTGACCGATATCAAGCTCCCACCAAGGGCAAAGTTCACTCCGAGTCACGAATTGTGCGGGGACTTCGCCATCAGCGCTGACAACGATCTGGTGTATGTCGCAAGGCATGCGAATGCGCCAGAAGATCGCCCGCACTCCGTAGAGCTCCCATTACAAGGCATCAAAGCCTTTCAGATCGCGCAATGGCCTCGCAACGGAGACGCCCACGGCCTAGACGGAGACTGCGACGATGCCATCGGTTTAGAGGTGGACCGCATCGAAATCGAAGTGCACGGTGCGCTGGAAATCGCGCAGTGTTTCGAAATTAAGCCTGGATGCGTTTTGGTCTCGGATTCGGGGACGTACCTCATTGGTGAGAAGATTGCGGCAGGTGCACCGAATGCGATTAATTTTGACGATAAGAAAGCCCGTTATTTGTCGCATGGGTCAGCAATGTATTGGGAGCACTGGACGCTGCACGCGTATCGCGGCGACATCAAGGTATTCGATGTGACACGTTGAGCGATAACCTTGGCGCGCCTTTCGCCGGCCACTAAACAGGATCGGAAACGCACACATGGAAAACGGCCCTGATGGCAATTACTCACAGGCAATGAAGTTGGTCCAAACGCTCCCCGCATCGGATTGGTGGACTACTCCCGAGATCGGACCAAAACCAACTCGCCGTGACCAGCAGTTCTTGGCCGATGCCGGCCCTTGCGGGCACGACGACGGCCGGGCAAGCTGTGACGGGCAGAGGCCGGCCCGAAACCGACAGTCGTTGATAGCCTCTCGATTACATATATTCAAGCGGGTAAGATCATGGATGCAGCAGTTCTGACACTTCTCGCTGGCTTGGGAGGATCGTTGCTCGGTGGCTCGGCATCAGTGCTAACCATCCTCATCCAGTCCCATTTCCAGCGAAAACGCGAGCTATTAAAGATGTCCTCGGATATCGCATTGAAGGATTACGAAATGCTGGAGGCGGCAGCTGTTCGCAGCGGTCGTCCGTACAACCGCATGCCACTCGTTCTCCATTTGCACTATCACGCCGGGCTGCTTCAGTTAATTCACGACGGAAAGCTCAATGACGAGAGCTACAATGCTCTGGTCGAAACAAATCGTGCGCTTTCTGAGCAAATCAAGCGCCACAGCTCAACGCCGACAAACGCGCCTACTTAGGCGCCTATATGTTCTCTATCGACTCGATGAGACTGTTCGGGTCTGTCAGTTGAGAAAAACAAAGACATCTATAAATTTATTCCACCAAACCCGATAAGCCATCATGCCGAAGACCCCGTATACAGATCGAGAGAGAGCCTCAAAACGAGTGCCATATCAGTTAATGATTCGGGATGCCATGAAAGTACTGGACTCAGTCCTCAGCAAAATCCGACAGCTTATTGTGGAAATAAGAAACCCTGCCGATTTGCGAAGAGGCGAGGCCGCTTGGATGCGGGGCGATCACGAAAGCGCAATTTCGATATTCATGCCGCTGGCAGAACTAGGGTGTGCACACGCACAGTATTGTCTAGGGCGGATGTACGACGATGGCTTAGTCGTCCCCATGGGGAAAACCCAACGATCCCAGGCTCAAGCCGTCGAGTGGTATGGCAAGGCTGCCGCGCAGGGACATGCTGATGCACAGTTCTGCCTCGCAGCTTGGATTTGGCCTGCCAAGCACAGCCCCCAGGAGTTCGCAGAATCAGCTCCATGGTTAAACAAGGCCGCCATGCAAGGGCATGCGAGGGCACAGTTCGACCTCGGGCGCGCATATTTCAACGGCCAGTGTGTTCCGAAAGACCTCGTTCAAGCTTTCGCTTGGTATAGCAAAGCTGCACTGCAGGGGTATGCACGTGCGCAGCGCGCACTGGGTAACATGTATCAATTCGGCAACGGCGCGCCGAAGAATTACGCAGAAGCTCTCGTTTGGTATCGCAAAGCTGCCGAACGAAACCCAACCTGTGCTTACACGCTTGCTTGTTCATATGCTAGAGGTGACGTCGCCCCACAGGATTACACCAAAGCAGCTGCTTGGTATCGCAAGGCCGCCGAAGAGGACCTGCCTGTTGCGCAGCTTGAACTCGGGAAGCTCTATTCAAGCGGCAGAGGTGTAACGAGGGATCAGAGCCAAGCCAATGTGTGGTATCGCAAGGCCGCTGAAAATGAGGATTCCGAAGCGCAGTACCTACTAGGAATGAACTACCTCAATGGCGCCGGTACTTCGCAGGACTCTGTTCAAGCCTTGGCTTGGATTCGCAAGGCCGCCGAAAGGCATGTGCCGGCTCACATCGCCCTGGGAGACATTTACCTAAACGGGCTTGTCGTTCCACAAGACTACGCACAAGCCATCGCGTGGTATCGCAAGGCCTCCATATTGAGCGAAGGCAGCGGGCTGTTCAACTTCGGGAGGATGTACGGCAACGGACAGGGCGTTCCAAAGGACGTGGTAATAGCCTATGCGTTGATCAGCCAGGCAGCTAAAACAGACCCAGAAATTGCCGGTTGCAGTTACCTTGTGAATCTAACGGCGGAGATGACGCCATCGCAGATTGAGTCCGGTCAGGCGCTTGCTCATGAGATGCAGCGAGTTAGAGTGCTCAGTGCGCTTGATGCTCGCTCACCGCCGCGCAAGGTTTAACTGCCGTCAACCATCTGTGCTCTATTCCTATTTCAAAGGACGCATTAACGTCGATATGTTCGATAACGAGCACTTTCACCAGCTTTCCTTCGAAGAGGTTCCTCTAGACAGGGACCTCATATTGATGGATGAAAAATGGATGAATACCTATGAGCAGGAATGGCTTAAACATTTTGATAATTTAGATTCTGATCTGTATCCGGGATTCGTGAGCTACATCGCTGCTCGTTCAGTTGGCGACAATTGGTTGGAGCTGTCTTGGTATCCAAATACTTATGATCGGTTTCACGAGATACCTGTGTTTCTTCCTAAATCAGAGTTTATCGCTTGCGTTGATATTTTTGAATATGACGAAAAGCCGCATGTGTTCGTGCGGTCTGCTTGGCTAGAGGCATTACATGTTCGCCCGCTCACAGCCTTTGCACTCGTTGACGCAATAGGGATAAAGGATATGCTTCGAGCTAGCGAGCTCACTGATAAAATGCTGCGTCAGCTCCGCGATCAAGTTGATTTCATAGCAGCCCATCACCTTGACTTTGCGTTCATTTCTTTTGCTGATGGCCTATTGGTCAAGCAGGTATGGTCGATGGGGCATGCTGAAAGCGATATTAAATATACTTATTCACCCGAATCGCTCTTTCCAGTTGTTGAGGAACTCCTCAACGCTTTCAAAGGAGCTCTCGGAAAAGGTGCCTACGCAATAATGACTCAAGGTACAAACGCATATACGGATGATGCGGCTCTTCACCAATCGTTATCGGGAAATCATGTTTCACTAAATACGTTGGGCTTGCCTTTCAGTCAGGCGATGGCGATTGATGAGGCCGCCCGATCTGCGATCAGGGCTGGGAGGCACGAGGCTGCTGAGTTATATCTAGAAAGAACGTTCTTTCGATCCCTCAGGCTGCAAGATTTCGACAAGAAGTCATTGCCGCTGCATGCCTACCGATCACCTATTACAAAGTCCTTTAAGAGCAACTATGTAGCTACATCGGTACGCGACATTATGTTGCACTTAAAGTGAAAGTGCATAAATGTGAGAAGCATGTAGACGTCAGGCAGTAAAAAGGGCCGGTCGCGGAGGCAGTGAAGCAAACGGCACGGAACTAGTGAAGCGCTCCTCGTAGACTTGGATGGCGCATCAAGAGGGAGAGCAATGAGCAAGAAGCGCTCACATCAAAGGCCGGGGATCTGCGTGGACGAGCACATCGTCACCGCGGTCACGGATGTCTTCAGGCATGATTTCAATGTGGTTGAGGCTGCCAAGACGAACGAATTTCGAGGAAGGGACGAGCACGACTACGTAGAAGTCCTGTATGCACGAAACCTGGTCTTCGTGACCAGTGACCAAGAATTCGTTGAGCACGTAATTGATAGGAAGGTGGTGCATGCCGGGATTGTTTATATCCCAACAGGAATGTCAGTCGACGAGAAGGTGTACTTTGCGGAGATAGCGCGCGCATGGGTGTACGGCGGCACAAGAGACTCGGCACTCGCCTTCCGCGGATTCACTCTGTACCCAGCACACGACGGTGTTCGTTTCTATAGGCGGCAACGCGGGAAAAGTAAGAGCAAGTCGGGGCCTGAACTCGCTTTCTCTTGGGACTGGTTGGCGGACGCTGGGTAGTTTTCAAAACTTTGGTGGCCGAATGCAACCTTAAATGACCGCGACTCGCCGACGGCTGCCCTAGAAGGCGCGATGACAGCCACGCACGGTTAGTAGATCCCTACCTGCGTCTCATGGCCTAGTCGGCGGAGATGCTTATTTCCGCCACTTATCAGGGCCCGGCCCCACATTACGCACACGCTCGATGTGAATTGTGGCATTGGCATTCAATTCTTTTGCTTTAGAGATTGCCTCCGCCTGGGTTGGGGCCACTGCGCTGGCACGATCAGCACCCGGTTTGAGGACTCGATAAGAACCATCTTCGCGTCGTTCAATGAAGAATTCGTCAGCCATTACTTTTCTCCACTATGAAGTTAGGGCAATGCGGGAAGCCGTATCTGCTCCCTCATCCATCATAGCCACGTTTGCCGGTCGATGATTCAATTCCGGCTCGGGGCATACGTTTGAAGAACTGCAAGCTGTTTCTCGCCGCTCTGCCGAACGGCAGGTTATGGCCGACCCCTGCCGGACGGCCTCTTGAGTAAGCCTTGCCAGTCCGACCGGCAATGATGCTGGTCAGGCCAGATGCCGGAATTGGGCAACTCGTTGGCAACAGTGGGCAGTTTGGCTGCCGGCCATGGTCAGTTTCGCTGGCGAAGCTGGTCAACTGCTGTGGCGAAAGTGGGCAGGTGGCTGGCGTTTTGCACCTTTGCCGCGTTCAGGTGGTCGCGCTGTTGCCGGAAAACAGTCAGCTGGCCGGCGAACCCCCGCAGCAGTACAGGCAACAGGGAGAGGGGTTGCATGGTTGGCGTACGGAAGGACGGCACTTTGTGACCTCCTGATCTGGGCAGAAGTTTGCCACAGCCAACGAACAGAGGGCGCCGCGCCAGGATTCAACGCACTGCCCGTCAGATAACTCCTACAGATCAACGCGGCAAAGGCCACTTGCGACGTTCGCTCCAGGCATGGACACTGAAGCTGTCCGGGAAGTCAGGTAACGAGGCGCCCCTGTCCGCCGCCGATGCACCGGATCACGCCACCCTACCGGGTGGCGTTCTTGATTCCGGTCGACGTTTCCATGCCTGAAGCGTGTTGGCGATCAGGTGGACTACGCCATCGACCCTTTCGATCCGCCCGTCGACAACCAAAAGGTGTGTCGTGGCCAGGAGCTGGTGATACCGCTCCACGACGTCGGGCCACAGCACTGCGTTGACCCAGGCGGTCTCGTCTTCCAGTGTCAAAAAACACGCGCCGCTTGCCGCCGGCGGCTGCTGCCTCGTGCCGATAAGCCCGGCCACGCGAACGCGCCGTCGGTGGGGTAACCGCGCCGCCTCGGCGAGCGTAGACAGGCCCTCCTCGGTGAAGACGCACCGGAGGAAGGCCATGGGATGTCCAGAGGTGGAAAGCCCCATCGTCGCGAAGTCGCTGGTCATCAGCGCCAGGCGATCAGGTGCATCCAGCGCTGGCACCGACTCTGCCACGGAACCGAACAGCGGCAGCGTTGCCTCGATACCGGTGGCCACCCAGCGGGCCACGTGACGGTGGCCAGCCAGGTGCTCCAGCGCGCCGGCATCGGCGAGCAGCGGCAGGTCGCGCTGGTCGAGCGCCGCGCGAGCCGCCAGGTCTGCCACGTCGCGGAACGGCGCCTCGGCCCGGGCCTGCAGCAGACGCGACACGCACTCGCGGTGCAGGCCGGCGATCTCGCGCAAGCCCAGTCTCACCGCTGGCCGGTGGCAAAAGGCGTCCGGTGCCAGTGGCCCGATGCTTTTGCCTTCAAGGTGCGCATCCCATCCGCTTACCTGCACGTCCGGCGGCCGTACCTCGATGCCGTGCCGGCGCGCATCCTGCAGGAGCTGGTCGCGCGTGTAGAAGCCCATGGGCTGGGCGTTAAGCAGCGCGGCCAGGAACGCGCTCGGGTAATGTGCCTTGAGCCAGGCCGAGGTGTAGGCCAGCAGCGCGAAGCTAGCGGCATGTGATTCCGGGAATCCGTACGCGCCGAAGCCGCGAAGCATCTCGAACAACTGCAGCGCATAGGCCTCGTCGTAGCCGCGCTCAGCCATGCCGGCCAGAAGACGTGCGCGGAAATGCTCCAACGTGCCGTGCCGCTCCCACGCACCCATCGAGCGCCGCAGCTGGTCGGCCTCGCCCGGTGTGAAGCCGGCCGCGACGACGCATAGCTGCATCACCTGCTCCTGGAAGATCGGCACGCCCAGCGTGCGCTCGAGCACGCTGCGCACCGCCGGCGAGGGGTAGCTGGCCACCTCCTTGCCCTGCCGGCGCCGCAGGTACGGGTTCACCATGCCGCCCTCGATCGGGCCGGGCCGGATGATCGCGGTCTGTACCACCAGGTCGTAGAAGCACGTGGGCCGAAGTCGCGGCAGCACCGACATCTGCGCGCGGCTCTCCACTTGGAACACGCCAACCGTGTCCGCCCGGCGCAGCATGGCGTAGGTCGCCGGATTGTCCGGCGGAATGTCCGCCAGCGACAGCACGCGCCCGTGGTGGCGCTCGATCAGCCCGAAGCAGCGCCGGATCGCCGTCAGCATGCCCAGTGCCAGCACGTCCACCTTGAGCAGGCCCATCGTCTCCAGATCATCCTTGTCCCACTGGATGACCGTCCGCCCTTCCATCGCGGCCGGCTCCACCGGGACCAGCCTATCCAGGCTGGACGCGCTGATGACGAAACCGCCGACATGCTGGGAGAGGTGGCGCGGCGTGCCGACGAGCTGGCTGACCAGCACCAGCAACCGGCGCATCGCCGGCGTGGTCAGGTCGATGCCCGCCTCGGTCCAGCGCACGGTCAGATCGGTGGTGTCGTGGCCGGCGAGCTGCGCCAGGCGTGCCAGCAGCGTGGTGTCGAAGCCCAGGACCCGGCCGACGTCCCGCACGGCGCTGCGCGGACGGTAGGTGATCAGCGTTGCGGCGAGCGCAGCGCGATCGCGGCCGTAACGGCCGTAGATGTACTGGATGACCTCCTCGCGTCGCTCGTGCTCGAAGTCGACATCGATGTCCGGCGGCTCGTGGCGTTCGCGCGACAGGAAGCGTTCGAAAAGCAGGTTGCCGTGCTCCGGATCGACCTCGGTGATGCCTAACACGTAGCAGACGACGGAGTTCGCGGCGGAGCCGCGGCCCTGGCAGAGGATGCCCCGCGTTCGGGCGAAACGGACGATGTCGTAAACAGTCAGGAAGAAGTCCTCGTAGCCCAGCTCCGCGATCAGCGCGAGTTCGCGGCCGAGCTGAACCGCGATGGGCGCCGGCACGCCGCTGGGCCAACGCGATCGAGCGCCCTGCTCCACCAGGTGTGCGAGCCAGGCGGTTGAGGACTGACCCAGCGGCACCACGTCGCGCGGATGACGGTAACCGAGCGTGCCCAGGTCCAGCGTGCAGCGTTCGGCAATGCGCAGCGTCGCGGCGAGCATCGGCGGCGGGTAAAGAGTGGCCAGCTCCTCGAGTGGGCGAAGGTGGCGCTCGCCGTTGGCGAACAGGTCACCGCCGGCGTCGGCCAGCGCCTTCCCCAGCCGAATGGCAGTCACGGTGTCCTGCAGAGCGCGGCGGCCGCGCGCGTGCATGTGCACATCGCCGGCGGCGACGCACGACAGGCCGTGCCGACTGGCCAGCGCATGGGTGTCCACCAGCACGGCGGGATCGTTCTCGCGTCGGTGAAGTTCGACCGCGATCCAGGCAGCGTCGGGCAGCACCGCAGTGAGACGGGCGGCCCACGTGTCGGCGCGCGCATCGACATGGCCCTGCGGGTCGGTCGGGATGAGAAGCGCGATCACCCCATCCAGGCTGGACTGCAGGTCCGTCCACAGGGCACGGTAGCTCCCTTTCGCTGCACGCGATCGTGCCGCGGTGATCAGCCGGCACAACGTGCTGTAACCGGCAGTGTTGATTGCCAGCAGCACCAGCTTGGCGCCGTCCTCCAGGCAGATCTCAGTTCCCACGATCAGCGGCACGCCGGTGGCGCGCGAGGACTCCAGCGCACGCACGATGCCAGCCAGGCTGCACTCGTCGGTGATCGCCAGGGCGGCGTATCCCAGCGCCCTTGCCCGCTCGAACAGCTCCCGCGCGCTGGACACGCCGCGCAAGAAAGAGAGATTCGACAGACAGTGCAGCTCGGCGTACACGGATCAGCCTCCGGTGGCCGCGTGGTACATACGCCGGGCATTGGTGCGCTTGACGCCTGCCCATCCATGGCGGAAAGGTTGTGCTAAGGTGGCAATCGGCGCTGGTCGGCGCCTGCTGCTCACCCACGGCAAACCCTCACGGGACGACATCCCACCTATGAAACCTGATTCCCCTCTGTCGGCGAATCTGGGCAGTGAGCACCTGGCGTTCGCCCTCAGCGAGGACTCAGCATGCGTTTCATACCTACCACTACCGCCAAGATCGATACCCTGAAGAAGCAGGCCAAGCGCCTGCAACGAAACGGGGGTGGCAAGCACGCCTACCTCCTCAACCGGGTCGCCCGGATGGCTGGCTACGAGCAATGGCACCACGTGATCCTTTGCCACCGGGAAACCGAAGGCATTGCGAGTGGACGGTCGCTGGCCAGCACCATCGCTGAAATCGTGCGTGCCGAACTCGCCGGCGAGGCACGCATCGTGGTTACCGGCGCGGAGACATCGACGGCGCAGCCCTTCATGCTGGTGGCCACCGGCATCGGTGATGCCTGGCTGCTTGATCCGATCGGGCAGCAGGCCGTTTGTCTGGTCTGGCGTGGTGAACGGCAATCGCCCGAGGTCCGCGATCTCTCCAATCAGGTGGAGATCCGCTGGGAGGGTACCTATGCGTTGCGCGGCGACTTCTTCGAGGTCGATACCGATCATCCCGAGATCGGGCATCGCGCGATCGGTGGCTATCCGGTCGACCAGTTGCGTGCGATGTCGCTGCCGCTGCAGTCGGCCGAACAGTCGATCAAGCAGGTGATCAGCCAGGAAGACGCGGTCGCGCTGACGCCGGACGTGGTCGCGCGGCTGGTCCATTCGGGTTGGTCGGCCGAGCAGCTGGATGCGGCGGCACGCCAAGGTGCGCGCTTCTCCCCCTCCAGGAACTCGGTGCTGTTCCCGGCTATGGGTGGGCTGATGGGTTGAATGCGTCATCGCGGTCTCAGCCAAAGAGGCCATGCAGGTACCAGGTGCCGGTACGCAGGTCCCGGTAAACCCAGACGGTCTCGCCAGCGGCGCCGGCGGCTAGGTGGTAGTCGCGCCGGCAGTCCTCGCCGTCCCACCAGCCGCTCTCGATGCGCTCCGGGCCTGAAAGCAGTCGTTGGGTCGCCGACGGCCACGGGCGCGGCACGGCGAGCAGCCACGCCGGCCGCGCTACAAGTCCGGCTGGCACCTGGCCGGGTGCGTCCGCCGGCGGCCGCCGGCGCTGCGCGCGTTCGGGCCGGTGATCGGCGACGCTGTCAAGACCGTAGACGGCGCCATCGCCCAACCGCGCCTGCAGGCGTTCGATCAATGCTGCGGTTCTTTCGCCTTGCGTCGTTGGGTCATCGAACAGCGCGGCAGATCCGAGCGGCACCTCGCGTTCAGCGACCAGCTGCAGGCGCAACGCACGCACCGGTCCGGCAAGGGTGATCGTTGCCAATCGGTTCGTGATCAGCACCAGCAGGTGCTCCGCATCGCCCGTGCCACTCGCTGCGCGAACCTCGATGGCCG
>Ga0307375_10003810_pt1 | contig 14613 bp, 13 predicted proteins | sample TR1MG_FD_202531 | JGI IMG/M metagenome (GOLD analysis project Ga0307375, IMG submission 202531) | Soil microbial communities from Risofladan, Vaasa, Finland - TR-1 | ecosystem: Environmental > Terrestrial > Soil > Coastal area > Acid sulfate soil | place: Finland: Risofladan, Vaasa | collected...
TACCAGTAAAGAATACAGAAATGAGTCGTGATGCTTCGCCGGCGCGCAAGAAAGAGACCCCCACTGGCAGTTCGTCACTAACTTTGCTGATCTACGGCTGGGGCGAGGGCAACATGGTCCGCGGAGTATTCAGCAATGTGGACATTGCAAAGCAGGCAGTGATTCACTTGCAAAAGCATGGCACGCCAGCTTCCAATCGAGCATGGGTCCGAATGGAAGCGTGCTTTTGGCGACGCGGTCTGAACGAATACATCGAGTTGCAAGCGTGGGCAGTCGAGGACAACCTCGAAGCATGGCAGCAAAGCTGGCCCAGCGGACCGAAACCAAAATAAAGATACCAGGTCCTGCTATACACTTAAACCCGACGATAGGTACTGACAGACAAAGCCGTAGATGCGCAGACTGCTGGTGCTCGGTACCGCGTTGTTCGGCGTGGCCCGTGCGCAGCTCGGTACATGCTCGGGACCTTGTTCCAACTTTCCCGCACGACCCTGTGCCAATAACAGCGCTTGTGATCTGGAAGTTACATGTGGCACACCAAGACTATGTATCGTGACAGGGGTGACCTGCGTGTCGACTTCAGATTGCCCAACTCTCTACATCTGCCAAATCAATGAATGTCATCACATCAGCGACACAGCCGGAGGTTGCCCACTTTTGTGCCCATCGCTCAATGGAATATGTGAGAATTGCACAACACCCACCCCCACGCCGACGCAGCCCGGCTGGTGCACCAGCGATGCACAGTGCAATGATGGAATTGATTGCACTTCTGAAGTTTGCAACACGGCAACTGGCTATTGCACCGTTACTGCCGACAATTCGCTTTGCGTTGAGCAGGCGCCTTGCACTGGTGGATTCTGTGCCGCAAAGCGCTGCTATGGCGGAGCGCGGGTTGGATTCTGTGCACAAGATGCCGACTGCGACGGTGGAAATTGCACAGGTGCCACATGCACTGGTGGATCATTGGATGGCATGCCATGTATTATTGGAGCTTCTCCGCAACAACGAAAGCGAACTGTGGATAACCCGATCCCATTAGATATTGCCGCCGCGTGCGAGACTGTTGGCGGTGGGTTGTGCCTCCAGGGTGGCGTCGCTGGCTGTGGCTATGTGCCATTTACCCATCAATGCAGCGGCGGAATTCTTGAAGGCGTCCCCTGCACGACTGCAACCAACTGTCCGGCATCTAAGTCGTGTGAGTCTGCAAATTGCTATTACGGGGTTTGCAGCTCGAATGCTGAATGTCCTACTGGCACAGGTTGTTTCCCACAGCAACAACGCTGTATTGAAACGGATATTTTCTCGCAATGCCCAGGTGGCATCGGGGAATGTCCCGACTACTACTTTGCCTGCAATGAAACCTGCACGCCACCCACGCCTAGCCCGACCCCCACGCCCACCCCGACTCCATCAGTATCCTGTGGCTGTGCATACAATGAGGACTACTGGGAGTCGCCGCGCTTCCGTCGCTGGCCCATTGATAAGAACTACGGCTATCCCATCTGGAAAACTTGCTCGTGGCCGAAAAACACCTCGATTGATTGCAACAGCCTCTCTGCGTATTTCCAATACTACGAGTACTGCGACCAACGCCTGGAGAACGACAAGCTCAACTGCGGTTGGTGGTTTTGGCCCTACCGCAAGTGGCTTACAATGCAAATCAACGATCCGCCCTCCTATTCAATCAACAGCGAGTGGTGGGATGCCGCGCGCTGGGGCATTGCGATGGAGCTGAATCTGCTGAATGGCGCATGCGATGACGCCTGCAATAGCAACACATTCTGCGACGAGATCCGCGCCTTCTTTGCTGCCGACGTTGCGCCGTTTTTGGAGCCGACTGGCCAGAGCTGCTATGTCGTGGCTGGCAGCACGATCGGCACTTGCGGCACTGCCTGCGAGGCGCTGTGTGCTGAGTTGAGCATCACGACCTGCACAATGAGCGTTGTGCTCGAGGCTTTCAACGAATTTGACACCGACATCAGTCTTGCCCCGTGCCCGAATGCCAGCAACACAGATCCCGGCTGTTGTGCTGAGTGCAACTGCTACGAACCTGCCTGCTCTCCCTCTGTCGTCCAACATCAAACTGCGAACGGCAGCGAAACGCAGATGCTCACGACGTGGGAAGTGCCTGAAGAAGGCAGCGACGATGGAGACGGTATCGAGATTGCGACGCTGATCATTGCCTGCTTGATTTTCGCTGGCATTGTCTTCATCCTCATTGTGCTCTACACCAAGTTCTGCCGACCTCAGGGCAACTACAGCCCTCTGGCTGAACGCGCACATTCCACCTCACGTGTAGGTGCCAGCGGTAGCACGCGTATGAGCGACCTTCGGGCCCACCCGTTCTAATTTTTCACTTCACTTTTAAACTGTCGTTTAATCTTCGTCGTGTTGCAGTGCGTTCTGCAGTTCTTCGGGAATTCGCAGTTTGATGCCGTGGTAGTCGACCAGCTTCCAGCTGAAAGTCCAATGTACGGCCGGGTGCGTGTAGTGCGGCTTCAGCGTGAAGATCTGTTTCTCGAGTTCAATGGGCGGGTGCAGAAGCCATCCGTTTCGTAGTGCTTGTTCAATTTGTGCATTAAATGCAGTCATCGGTTTTTGTGTTCGGTAAAGTTTGCAACTTGTGCATGCAATTATTGCAGAACAAATATGCCCAGCAGCAGCGAGGATACGTCGTATGATTTCTCAGCCGTTGAACTGAGTTCCATTGATCTTGATGAAGAAAGGCTGTACAAGAAAAAGCATGCTACTCCCGACCCCTACCAAGGCCCGCCGGCCAAAGCTTCGATTCTGATGCTGAAATTGCTCGATCAGATGTCCGGCTCACGGCGGCCACAGCTAATGGCACTGCATCGGCAGTTCAATTTCTTGAAGAAGCGGGTGCGGCTGGAAGCGGCCGATGATGCGTTTCTCATCACATGGTTGGAGGATTTGCTGAGAGTGTTGATGCGCAAGTACACCTATGGCCCGGATGCTGTTGCAGTGCTGAAGGAGTTTCTTGAGCTCGGCGGCAAGGCCCGCGAACCCCTGCGCCAGTACTGGCGTCACATCAACATAGAGTATGTTGACTAAATTAAGCGCTGCATGCGCACTTTTACTTTGCCTCTGTGCCAATTTTGAACTCGATGCTGCTGCGTCGCACTTGCAACTCTTCGCGTATGGTGGCCATCTGCTGCGTGGTCAGCTCGTAGTGACTGTTCGCCCAGAATGCGCCGTAGATTAGCAGCACGGGCAAAAACAGGCCGCCGCGTATCATGTACTCTGCAGCAGTGCTCAGCGGCTGGCCATGCTCAAAGCCGGTGAAATGCAGCCCGCCCTGGAAAACAAGAATCAGCACGCCGAGCAACAGCTTGTTGAAGAATTGCAACATGCCCAACAGAATGCCGTCTTGCCGCTCCTCGGTCACATAGTCAATGTAGTCGGCGGTGTCCGCAACCATCGCATACGGTATCACCATGCTGATGCCGAGTCCGATGCCAATGATCAGTGATGTTGGATAGAGACGCCAGGAGAACTGCGTGATGAACGGCAGCACAAAGTAGAATGTGCACCACACCAGCAGGCCAATGCGCAGAATGCTGCGCTTTTCTGACGTCGAGAACGCAGCCTTGATAACGATGCCCGTGAGCACGGCGCATGCAAGTGCTGTCAAAATGACCATGGCCATTGCTGATTCATCAGCTTCGAGCAGATCAAGGAAAAAGTATGCCAAGCACGCGAGACTGAACTGCACTGCGGTTGCTGTGGCCACCCAGATCCACACAGACAGCCGTACGTTCTTGTACTGCATCAACTGACGCATGCGGCCAAAGAATTGCCACCAGCGGCGTCGACCTGTTGTCCTAGTCGCATTTTGCAGCACATCGATGCCTTTCGTCTGGAAAACGCACCAAATCACAGACCCGCTGTACAACGTCGAGTAGACCAGCGCCAAGTAGACCCAGCCCTTCAAATGCTGCCCATCGAACAGGGCGATCTCAACCGCGGGCAATGCCAACACACCAGCGCAAATCACCGAAAGAATGCTTCCAATCCCGCCGAGAATGCTGCGCCACAGATTCAAACTGAACTTTTCTTGCGTGTTGTCTGTCAGCTCACCGAGCAGTGCTAGATACGCCACGCTGACCGCGGTGAAGCCGGCATCACAAATTGCCAAAATAACCAGATAGTAAACAAAGAGAATGGCCTGACGCACGTAGTGCAGTTCCGTGCTGTCAGAGATATCCAGAACGACGCGATTCAGAAATGGCACCCACCAAAACAGCGTGTACGTGATAACATAGGGCAGAATGCCACCAAGCATCCAGCCGCGCCGCTTTCCCCACCGTGCACTCGTTGTGTTGTCAGAGAGATGCCCAATCAGCAAGTCGTTGAATGCATCCCAAACGCGATATACAATTACGAGAATGCCCGTGTACAACGGCTCGAGTCCAGCATCGTCCGTGAGATAGTGCAGAGCATACAATCCCCAGAACGTCGCCATGAGCTCAGAAGTCAGTGCCACGCCGGCATACGCGGCAATAACGCGACGCTGCAACGGCATTACCCGGTTTTCTAAACTATAACTCGGTCGTTGTGCTTTACTTGATTTGTTTGCTCAGTGCAGTTTATGCTGCTCCATCTTGAGAAGCCCGGCGATTTGGTCTCCCCACCAATTCTGCTTCAGCTTTTGCGTCATCTCGATCCGACCTTCTTCGACCAAGCGCATCTCGTAGAGCATAAACATGAGCCAGTCAGCAAAGGCATAGACCATCTCGAGTCCAGTGCCACACTCAGAGCCAAACACACGGTGTTCTTCCTTGTTCTTGTAGTCTGGATAGTAGCACATGCTGAGCCAGCGAATGTAGCCGCACGCACCGCACCGGCCCTCTCGCTCTGGCACAAGAGATTCGAAGGCCATCTCTTTGCCGAAGGTGAATTTCTCGCGCAACAAAGCGAGCAGCGTTGTCTGCGTGTAGTCACTGTGATCGGTTTCAATGCCGCAGCGCCACACGCGCAGCAGAATAGGGAAGGCAGCGCGATAGAAGCCGTTCGTTTTGAATACCTGCATGAACAGCTCAACATCGTGCAGCCACGGTTTGTGTGGACTGTTCACCAGCAGCCAGAAATCATCTTCATAGCGCAACAATGGATTGTCGCCAGGCCGACCCAGCTCCTCATCCGACGAATCAAGACTATATTTGTCGGTGGGGCTGATATCATTCTCCTCGAGATGGCTGAAATCGCCGGGCTCAGTGGGGTCATCGATATTGCGCTTCGTCGGTTGCACGTCATCGAGAACGCGACGACGTCGAAGTGGAATCGGACTCTCCGAAGATTGGTCGTTCTGCTCAAAACTGCTTTCGTCGTCACTGAAATCACTTGACCTCGCCTCAGCTTCTTCGCTCGAGTCATCGCGAAACTCGTACACATCTGCAACAGGACGCGGCACTGCCTTCTTCACGCGCTTTGGTGACGAAAGTTTTGAATCATCTGCCTCGGAGTTGCGCTTGACCCTGCTGCGAATTGGGTACGGCTCTCGCGGCTTGGGCGCAGGCTTCTTGCGTGGTTTTGCCGGCGTTTTCGCAGCACAGCGCGTCGCCTTGTAGGACTTGGGTTGTGGTGCTGGCTTGCTCGGCTGTGCAACTGGCAGTGGAAGTAGCGCCTTTGTCGCCGCTGCGAATTCAATCGACTGCGAGTCGTAGGTGTAGCCAAATGTCTTCTGAAACTCGTCGATCTGCTGCTTGAGCTCAGCGACACGCTGATTGATTTGTTCCCTCGAGCGACGCTCCAGCATTCGGCCTTCCAGTTGTTTCGATAAGAGTTCGAGTTCTTTGCGCGGGAACTCGGCAAGCTTAGTTTGTCTGTCAATCCCTGCCGTGTCATTCTCTGGTCCAGTCAGCGTGTAGTTGAACATGATCCTTCCATTGTTGAAGAATTCGTGCAGGGCATCGAGCTGTTTGAATTGCACACTCGCTTGGCCCATCCAGCTGGCCGAAACGCTGAGTGTAAACTCTGCAGTGGGTTGCTGCATGTTGGTGACTTTGTTGTCTTGGTGTCTCTGAGAAGTGACCAGCGAAGTATTGCAAAGTTTGCTGCTTCCAGCTACAGTAAGAACAGCCATCACGCATTTTTTACTGCATCGCGTTGACTTCGGTGACCATCTCGTTGAGCACTTTGCAATGTGCACGCCAGGCATTCCACTTGCTGGACCTGCTGGCGAGTCCACTCCTTCTGGCCCAAAGCACAAGGCCCAAGAGGCACAGAAATTTGCAGACGAGCCCAATTCGTTTTTCACATCCCGCGCAGAGTGGATGCCATTGATTACCGTTGAGCGATGTACCGCCAATCGCCATCTTGCTCACAGAAGAGCGAATGAGGCAGGCACTGCATGACTCTTGACTGTAAGGCAGTCGAGTAGAGCGGAATGCGGTGGTCTTTTTGAAGACCGCACGCAGGCATGTGTTGAGCGTAAATGGATGGAATCGCGCTGTATTTGCACATGTCCACAGCGGAATCAGCAAAGTCTTCTTGACCTTGTTCAAATACGCGTTGCTGTTGAGATACTTCAGGAAGCGCTCTTCCTTTGTCACCCAGTCGGGAACTCGATCATCAAGAAAGAGAAGATGAAAGCCGTCGGGTTGGACTTGCATGTCGTACTGACACAATGCGGTCGCATTCTGCACTGCGTTTGCTGCGGCTACTTCATCATTGCCTGCAGTGGCCTCACTAGATTGTGATTCAGACCCACTGTAGGTTGTAGGCTTGTTTACTGCCGGCGAGGTGGGCCAGGCTACGACGGGGCTCGGCACAATGCTCTCTGAACGTCGCTTGCGAATTGGACTTGCATCGCGGACAATTTGCGCAGCGGCGTGGGCAAGCCTCTTTGCATCTTCGGCCTCTTCTTGTCGGTGCTTGCGTGCGAGCGCTTCTTGAGTTGTCTTGCGATCGTTTAGGTCTCGCTTGTGCTGCTTCATCTTTTCAATGCATTCTCCGAGATAGGTGTACTCTTTCTCACCGGTTTCAATGATGGTGTCCAGCGCAAGCAACGAGGCTGTGAAGCTAGCCGCCTCAGATTCTTCCGCCCTGCTCATGTTGTTTGTCGGAGTATGCTTCAGTGAAGTGTGTCCCGGTTGGATTATTTTAAATGACGGACGTCCGAATTCTGCAATAAATGCCGACTTTATTTCTGATTGTCGGCCGCCTCCAAGGCTTTGGCCTCTCTGTCCTTGGCGAGTTGCTCGGCGTATGCCCTCTCAAGCGAGGCATGCACCGTTGGCCGTGCGTCCAGTGCTTTCAGCACAGGCTTCAACTGCTTCCAGGCCACATCAATGTTCATAAACTCCTTGTCACGGCGTTGATTGAACAGTTGATGCATGCATTTGATTGCTGCGTAGCAGGCCTGCATATTCAATCCGCATGGGCCGCAGTAGTGGTAGCGCTCAGACGCTACACCTTGTTCGCCGATCCAGATGTCGACAAGAATAGAGCCAGTGGCAGGCGTTGGTTGTTTGCAGTAGAGGCACTGCTGGTCAGCGTCGCTTTCCTTCTTTTCTTCCCAAAACCAGTTGATTTCGTTGTCTTTGTGTTGGAAACAGTAGTCGAGTACGACGCTGCGAACACTGTTTGGGCTGTGACGATGGTATTTTGGCTGGTCCTCGTTCTCCCACAGCGGTGCAATGCGAAATATAAAGACATTTGCGTGCAGCGTGACCTCTTTGATTGTATCCTTGCAGCCGGTAAAGTCGTTGACCCACTTCGGCAGCTTCAGATGATTGGGATCCTTTTTGCCTGCAAACAGCAACAGGCCGTGTTTCAACTTGCCGATGGGCATCGCTTTGGCATATCGCTTGCCAGTGCCCGCCCGACTTTTCGTCTTTTTCTTTTTCTTGGCGGGGTTGACAGGGGGCGGCGCGTCGTCGAGCTCTGCAGAACAAGCACGAGCCAGCGCTTCAAGGTTGCGCTGCAGAATCGGCCACTGGACTTCAGCGTGGATTGGCTGCTGGTTGCGCAGGCGAACACCGAGCTGGTTGAACTCAAACAGTGCCAGGTAAACAACGTTCAGCTTGTTGGTGCATTCATCGCAAACAGGCGTCGGTGTTTCGCCCTCGCCGATTGAATACCGCAGCTCCATATCTCTACGTCGGCACACCCCACATTCGCCGTTGACCGGGTCGTTAGCATGTGGCAAGCCAGCGCGGCCAAAGTCGTCCCTGCTGTGTGCCCGGTGAAAAACCTTGCGCCATTGTCGAAGTGGTGCGCCAGTCGCTTCCCACGCCTTTTCGCCGAGACTGACAAACTTCCCCAAGAACGCATTGGTGTCAACGAAGGCCTTCACATCCTTTGTATTGAACCACTGCTCTTTCGCTTCTTGGTCAGTGGCTGGCGCACGAATGAATGCGTGAAATGCTTGTTCGATTTCTGCCCAAGTCGCTTGGCGCTGGCGTTTGGCAGGCTGGTCCACGGCCGGTGCTGCAGGCCGCTTTTTGTGCTGATCGAAGAGTTCTTTTGCAGCCTGCATTGCCTGCCGAAGCGCTCTGAACTCGGCTTTGGCAGCGCGGCGTATCTCTTTGTCAGTCATCTCACGGTTGGTCTGCATCGCGCTTTCACTTGGCGCATTCTGATAGAAGAACTGCTTTCGTTCGCCAGTGTCGTTGCGGACAGTTGCGACGACGACAGCTGTTGCAGCTTTTTCAAACAGCTCAGGCATCTTCTTGAGAAAGGCGTTCAATGGCTCGTTGGGGTACTTTTGCTCGACAACGCCTTGAAATTCGAAGCTCACATACACCGCCTCGTCGGAATCGCCCGAGTTGCTACTGGTCAGGTGTTGTTCACTCATGAGTGTTCTGGACTGAGCACCGGGTGCCAGGTTTGCAAAGTATGCAACCCGTTTCTTTTCGCTTTAATCGCGTCCTATGCAAGAACTGCAAAGTTTGCAGCAGCGAATGACTGCACCCTTTACAGGCGATGTTGTTCGCCCGACACAATGCATTGTGTTCTTTGCACTTGGTCTTGACTGCTCCGTACCGGTCCTCGATGCACTCTATCGCAATACCGCCTGGCGCCAATGCAACATCGTTGGCCAGCTCATTGCTGACCTACGCTCAGAAATTGGACAAGAAGAAGACCGAGACAGGCCAAGGTGGCAACTTGCGCACGGCACGTTCGTGATTGAAAAATCCACAACTCGGCCATCAACCTTGATTTGTGTGTTGCCTGCACTGTCGCCCCACGACTTAATGACTGGCACATGTTCGGCCTTTTGGTTGCAAGATCTAAGAAATGAGTCGAGCGTTCATCGAGTCTGCGGCATTACATTGTTGTTGCTGTGGAGAACTTTTTTGCGCCATCACAAGAACAAAGCACGTTTCGACAAGGTGATGGAACTTCTACATCGAAACAGCGATGTGCGTCAGGAACTGTCGCCACTTCCGCTCGGCGAAGCAGCTCAGCGTTTACAAAAATATCTTGGTTAAAGCATCAGGCTTTCCAGCGTTTCGCTGCCTCGTTGTATCCACATCTTGTTGAAGACATCACGCCGACTGCCGCCAACATCAAGCACTTCACTCACCCACCGGTTTGCACCGACCATTTTCCGCAGCACCACGCAATCGATGCCCTGCGCTGCTGCTGCTTCACACAGCGGCTGGTCGAATTCGTCTTCAAAGGCGTACAGCGTGGGATAGTGATTCTGAAAGTCATAGTACAGCCCATTCTCTTCGTCCTTCAGCTTCACGTAGCCGCGATACAGCACTTTGAGGAACTGACGCAGTCGTCGACGCACAAAGCCTTCGTCGCGTTGCATTTGCGGCCAACTGTAGTTCCACACCGATTCCACCGGATCGGTGATGTAGTTGTAGAACTCATCAGCCGACAGCCGGTTGAGATACTGCTTCTTGTAGGTTTTGTACACTTGTTCGAACGGCACATTGAGAAACTTGAACGCGTGCAGCTTGTTCAACGCGATCACTGTGCTGTACGACAGCAAGTGTGCTGGCGAGTCCGGCTCGAAATAAAAGAATGTCCCGCAGTACTGCGTGTTGTCGGCGGGCTGATAGTAGAACCCGCCCATGCCCTGCTGGTAGCGAATCACTGGAATGCTGAACACCACATCTCCGTAGAAACCGCTCTCCTGCTGCACAATCAACGGACTCGCGACATCGCTGGTCATCGTTGCGTACTTGGGGTTGGTGTGCTGCGGCGGCAACTGCTGTTCGAAACGCGGTGTCGCACCGTACCGAGCCCAGTACGTCGCCATGTTGACGAGTGGGCGTTGACTGCGTGGGAAGAAGAGGTGTCGCTTGAACTTCTCCAAGTTCCACGACTGCTTCTTGGTAATTACGTCGGGCAACAACGGCTGATCGATGCGCTGCTTGGGCTCCGGGATGAGCCAGTGCTCGAGCACTTCGGTCTTCAGAAAGTCGCTGCTCGGTATCGCTTCAAGCGATTCCAACAGACCACTGCTCGTCAAATGCTCAACAAACGCCAGCATCTCCATGCGTTTCAATGCGGCGCGTTGTATTGGTTTTGGCTGTTCACTGAGTTTGCGGAACTCCGCGGTGTACAGGTAGCCAATTGTGATTGCGTGCAGTCGGCTCTGATGCACGAACGCCTGCAGTGCCGTGCGTTGCATATGATGCAGCTGAACACCGATTCGACGCGCCGTGCAAGCAGCACGATGCTGACGCCAGTCAGACGCCTGACAACGGGCATTGCAGTACAACACACTGCCACACGGACAGTGCAAGAGACACCGACTCGGTTCCGCACATGCACTGCAGCGCTGCATGTTCTCGATGTATGCTACAGCTGTTCACCACTGAGCAAATAGGCCTGACGAAGGCAGCGTTCGCGGTGCAGCCAGCCGAGCAGTTGATTTTGTTCAAGGTAGTGCTGAACAGGGCGTTGTTGAGCACTATCACCAACGATGTACAGGCGTTTCGGTGAACTGTCCTCAGAACGGTGATCACTTTTTCGCTTCGGCATGCTTGCAAAAAATGCAGATATTTTTTCGATTATTTTTTTCACCGAATATTTTTTATAGGAGTACCCTTTGAGTGTCTGGGCACAGACCTGGCAACGCGCAACAATATAGAGAGGTAGCTGAGTGTCTGTGGACGTCGAAGTTCGACACTTTATTTTGGTAGAATTGCGTTGAATTGCTGTGTGGTGCCGTTCATATAGGCGACCGTCAAGGAGTGCACTGGTTGCTTTGCCCATTTGAAGGAAATGATAGAATCTTTGTGCAACAAGACTGCATCACACGTGGACAGTATTACGACTACGGGACTTTTGCGCCGGTCATCAACTATGCGATCACTAATTTCATCGAGATCACTTTCGCGAACTTCGTAGACGAATTGTTGCGACATTTTCTGCAATGAATGCAGCATTTATTGCGACGTCTCCTTCCCAACCAATTGCAGCCACAATTTAGGACACCCGTGGCCAAAACCGAGCTCCAGCTCGTCGCGCAATAGCATGCTCATGCACCTAATCACCACCGAGAACAAAACAGTAAATTGCTCACACTTTGCTTCGACAATACGGGCAGCACTGTTCTTTCGTCAACCAACCAGCAATGCATTCACGATGATATTGATGCGAGCAGTTGATGAGCTGCACGGCCTCGCCGGCTGTTCTATCTCGTAATGGCTCTTTGCACACTGCACAGTCCTCGGCAAGCACTTCTTCGGGCGTGCGAAGATATCGCTGCGGATTGAAGAACATTGCACGAACACGCTTAATTTGCTGCTCTCGGTGGCTGCTTGATAGCAAAAACGCCAAGCTGCAGTACAGCAAGGTACACAGTATCCACCCAGACATGTACACAATGAAGACCCGCTTTAACCAGGGCGCTTCTGTGCAAGGCATGTCGGTGTTTTCGAACAAAGCCCCTAGACCTCGCATTATCATGATCACTGCTTGTGGTCTTTGGCCCAAATAGAGGAACCACAAGAAGCATGCTGCAAGAGCACCAAATTCTGTACGCCCACTAATCCAACAATAAGGCGATGTGAGAATGTAACTAGCAAAGCTATCCAGCACTGCGCTCATGGTTTGCAATAATTGCAGAATGTCTTTACTGCTGCACACTGCAATAAAAGCAGCATTTGTTGGCCCAAGTGTCGCTTTCAGTCGTTTATGTCAGCATTGTATTCGACCTTAAAGCGCGTACCAAACGGATAGAGAATTGTGTCGTCGGCGGGGCTTATTTCACAAAAGCAGTCCCTGCACATCCAGATGAAATCTTCATAGTCATAGGCGTCATTGTTGCTCTGCGGCGCGCCGTTCTTCAGCCAACGCACGGGAAAGCTGGAAACCGCACAACCTCCAATGTAGCGGGCTCGCTCGCGATGAGAAATTTCCCGACCACACCAATGGCACTGACAGTTGAGATCACCGCCTCCGACGTAGTCCACTGTCAATGCAAACAATCCATCGTTCTGCAGCAGATTCTCGAGAACGCTCAGCGGCATCTTCTCTAGACACACCGCATTGTTCCATGTGTGTCGCCGTTGTTGCTGTGTTGGTCGGGCGGTGTGCAGATACGGGTCCACATTCATGATGAATGCGTGGTCGATGTCGAACTGTCGGTGCAGGAAGCGCGTTTGGCCGTCGAATTTCTCGATCACGTTGCGGTATTCGCTTGTGTAGCACTTCCAGCACACGAACGGATACGGGTAGGTCGCAACCTCTGCGTCCATTGGGTCCACTTGCCACGGTCGATCGCGCTCTGGCGCGGGATTCCTGCGATAGTGCCCGATCAAGCATACGTAGCGGCCCCACGGTTCTTCGCTGTCCAATGGAAAGCACCACTCGGCGCAGTGGCGACAGATATCATTGCAGCCCTTCACTGGATCTCTTCGCGAAGGAAAGTTATAGACCTTGCCAAAGCGATTTTCATTCAGCTTGGAGAATCGCGAAAGTGGGGCGCAGATGGTGTCTCCATATTGTTTTGTTGTGCTTATCCTACGTGCAACTAGGTGGTGCGAGTGGTGCTTCGGGTCGAGGTACTTCTCGGACTCTTCGTTGTGCTCAGAGACTTTGATCTCTTTCGGCCTCAACTTGACGTAGAGATCGAACTGTTGGTGAAAGTCGTTGGGCTTCTTGATGACGCCGCGGATAAACAAGGCAGAGTACCGATTCCGCACACCAGTCACGAAAGCCTGATGTTCTCTGTTGACTCGATGCGATGTGTAAGACATGCGATGTTTAATAAACAGAAAAAAAAATAAATAGTTGTATGCAGCAATCTTTGCTGGACCAATTAGTGAGTTATTTCAAAGCGCCAGCTGGTAAAAAATGGATGACCTCGACGAGCTCGGGCTATTGCGCCGCGCATTTGGAGAAGACTGGAAACGGGCCGTCATTCAGCGAGTCAACGTCTACGACCTATCGCGGAATTGGCCTGCCTACCAACGCCCGGACAATCTCGGCATCTTCGCAGCAGCCGTGTTGGAGGGGCAGCTGCCCATCGTCGGTCACGGAAAAACTGCACGGCCAATGAGACTGGACTTGGACAAAGTCTATGCGCAAGAACGCATGCTCAAACCGACACTGGGCATTGCGCACTACCTCAACGATGTGCTGCAGAATGCGGGCCTTCTGCCCCAGGCGTTTGAGCGCAAACAGGTGGTGGAGATATTTCTCAACTTTAGTCCGCATTTTCAACAGGATCTCCTGGTCAGCATTTTGTTCGATTCAATGGAGGACTTCTACACCGACTTGTCTCGCCAATGGGAAGATTGGTCTGGCGGAGACATGAGTGCCTCTGGAAAAATATCACCAATTGACATCTGGGCGTACTACGCAAAGTTCGAACTGCGGCCGATTCGCGAGGAATTGGAGAATGTGGTGGCCATGCACACTGAAGAGGCTGCCAACGTCATTATGGATTTGCAATCCACAAATCTTGGCAGGAAGTGCGATGTTTGTGCAAAACGTGCCGCGTTCATTTGCACTGGCTGCACGAGGACAGCCTATTGTTCGGTGGGATGTCAGCGAAAAAACTGGACAACCCATGCCACCCGCTGCACAAAATAAAGTGAGAATGTCTTTACTGCTGCATGGTCCAGCGGTCTTCGCTTGCCTCGTACTTGAAGCTCAACACCGTGCGGTACTGTGGATCGACCAACAGCAACCACGGGCCTTCAGTGTCCAGTGACCAGCCTTCCGGCAGCGCCACTTGATCATCCTCATGTTGCTCATCATTCATAAAGTGTACCCCAACTGCCTCAATGGCCTCTGAGAACTCTCTCGGCAGTCGACAGTCTTCAGCCAGCACTTGCAAAAGGTTCATTACCACTGATCACTGAGCACATTCAATGTTCCGCATTCTTTGCAAACCGATCGAACTTCGATGTACACTGACTGTCTGGCTACCTCTCTATATTGTTGCGCGTTCCTAGGTCTGTGCCCAGACACCCAAAGGGTACTCCTATAAAAAAATATTCGGTCAAAAAATAATCGAAAAATAATTCTGCATTTTTTACAGCATCTTCGGTGGCCGTGATCACTGTGAAGGACGATCACGGAAGTGCTTCATCATGTCGGTGATCACAACGGAGGAAATGACGAAGTAAAGCACCTTTTATTATCACTTTGTTGGCCACATTGCCTCGGTGATGC
>Ga0307375_10003811_pt1 | contig 14612 bp, 14 predicted proteins | sample TR1MG_FD_202531 | JGI IMG/M metagenome (GOLD analysis project Ga0307375, IMG submission 202531) | Soil microbial communities from Risofladan, Vaasa, Finland - TR-1 | ecosystem: Environmental > Terrestrial > Soil > Coastal area > Acid sulfate soil | place: Finland: Risofladan, Vaasa | collected...
CTTTGGTGGATACCGGCGATGAGACCATGACAGGCGGCCGCTTGAAACGGGTTGCAGATTACGTCAAGGATGAGGAATCGTTCTGCTTCACTTACGGTGACGGGGTGGGCGACATCAACATCACCGAGTTGATTGCTTTTCACAAGGCACAAGGCGTGAAAGCCACGTTGACGGCGACCACCCCACCCGGCCGGTTCGGAGCGCTAAATCTTAAAGGTAACAAGGTCAGCAACTTCATGGAAAAACCCAAGGGCGATGGCGCGATGATCAACGGCGGATTCTTCGTGCTTTCACCCAGGGTAATCGACTATATCGCCGATGACCACACAATCTGGGAGCGCGAACCGCTGGAGCAATTGGCTGAGGAAGGAAATCTGGCGGCGTTTCATCACCACGGATTCTGGCAACCGATGGACACGCTGCGCGACAAGATGCATCTCGAAGAATTGTGGCAATCCGGCAAGGCGCCCTGGAAGATATGGTAAGAACTGATGATGGTTTATAGCTTAAGGTTGATAGCTGAATGGTGATAGTGGAGAAGTCTTGGATTCAACCATAAACAATCAACCATCAACTGCTTTTCCCCATGAAAAGCTGGAAGTTTGGCGGCTTGCGAAAGCCTTGGCTGGGCGGGTGTATTTGCTTACGTCCAGCTTTCCCAAGGATGAGCGGTTTGGATTAGTGGATCAGATGCGTAGAGCCAGTGTGTCGGTAATGTCCAATTTGGCCGAAGGCTGTGGTCGGACAAGTGCCCGCGACCAAGCACACTTTTCGCAATTGGCTTTTGGTTCTTTACTCGAACTCGATGCTCAGCATCAGCTTTCACTTGATTTGGGTTTCTTGGGTGCAGACGATTACCAGGACGTCCGTCATTCAGTCATAGAATTGGTAAAGAAGATATCCGCCCTTCGCGCATCACAACTAAAGCGAGTTAGTGAATGAGTTCAACAATTAACAATCAACCATCACCGAGCACTTTTTTCCAGGGAAAAAAAGTGTTCATCACCGGGCACACCGGTTTCAAAGGCAGCTGGTTATCGCTCTGGTTGCAGTCCATGGGCGCGCAGGTGATTGGTTATGCACTGGCCCCGCCGACAAATCCCAGCCTGTTCGAGGTCGCCAGGGTCGGCGAAGGCATGACCAGTATCATCGGTGATATCCGCGATTTGGCCCATCTGCGCAAGGCATTTGCCGAACACCAGCCCGAGATCGTGATCCACATGGCTGCACAACCGCTGGTGCGTTATTCCTATATCGAACCGGTTGAAACGTATTCGACCAACGTGATGGGCACGGTGAATCTGCTCGAAGCGGTGCGCGGCACGGACAGCGTCAAGGCCGTGGTGAACGTGACCAGCGACAAATGTTACGAGAATCGCGAATGGGTATGGGGCTACCGCGAGAGCGAAGCGATGGGCGGCTACGATCCCTACAGCAACAGCAAGGGCTGTGCGGAGCTGGTGACGGCCGCCTATCGCAACTCATATTTTCATCCGGACAAATACAAAACGCATGGCGTCGCCATTGCTTCCGGACGTGCCGGCAATGTCATCGGCGGCGGCGATTGGGCTGAAGATCGCCTCGTTCCGGATATAATGCGCGCCATCACGCAAGGCAAGCCGGTCAATATCCGCAACCCGCATGCAATCCGCCCGTGGCAGCATGTGCTGGAGCCGCTGTCCGGCTATCTGGTACTGGCACAAAAGCTTTACGAAGAAGGTGCGGCCTACGCCGAAGGGTGGAATTTCGGGCCAAACGATGAAGATGCCAAGCCGGTGCAATGGATCGTGGAGAAGCTGACCGAGTCATGGGGTAAGGGCGCAAGCTGGGTGCTGGATGGGGGTGACCATCCCCACGAGGCGCATTACCTGAAGCTGGATTGCTCCAAGGCAAAAGCACGCCTGGACTGGCATCCAAAATGGCATCTGGATGAAACGCTGGAACAAATCGTGAAGTGGCATAGAGATTATCATCAGAATAAAAACATGAATGCAGCAACGCTGGAACAAATTGAAATTTACGCAAAAAGGGTACGAACATGAGTGGCGTATTACGCAAACAATTAACGGCAGACGCAAACCATACCATTCATCTGGTTCTTCCGCCCGAAATGGGGGACGAAGTCGAGGTTGTCGTTTTTCCTCGCGCATCTTCCAAAGCGGCAGCGCAGCAAGAAGGTTTGGCTATGGCACAGCTGATGGATGAAAGCGGTTTTGCCAGGAATGTCCTCAACAGTGCAGAAGAGGATTGCTGGAATGACCTGTGAGATTATTCCGGGCACGATTTACAGTGCGCACTTCCCGTTCAGCGATCTGAGCAACAAAAAGAAAAGACCCGTGCTGGCATTGTCCGGCAAGGATGAAAACGATGATGTACGCATCGCGTTCATTACCAGGACAGCGGTTAATGAAGCACATGGTTTCGCCCTCGGGTCAGCAGACTTTTCGGGAGAGCCGCTCAAACACCAAAGCCACATACGTGTGGACAAGATTTTTAATTTGCATATCAGCCGAATTGAAAAGCCGGTCGCACAACTTAGCGACAAAGGATATGAACAGGTACTGCGCCGTTTGGTGACGTTAGATATCCCGAATCTTGCAGCACTCAAATACCGTGAGAAGGAATTTCAACCCGGCACCAGCGTCGTTCCGCCTTCCGGCAAGGTGCTCGGTGCTGCCGAACTGAAGAACATGGTCGAGGCATCCCTGGACGGATGGCTCACCACCGGGCGCTTCAATGAGGCATTCGAGAAGCGCTTCGCCGAATTCGTCGGCGTGCCGTATGCGCTGACCACCACTTCCGGTTCGTCGGCCAACCTGCTGGCCTTTACCGCACTCACTTCGCACAAGCTGGGGGCGCGCGCACTCAAACCGGGCGATGAAGTCATCACCGTTGCGGCCGGTTTCCCGACCACGGTGAACCCCATGCTGCAGAACGGCATGGTGCCGGTGTTCGTGGATGTAGACATCCCCACCTACAACATTGACCCGAACAAGATCGAAGCGGCAGTCAGCCCCAAAACAAAGGCCATCATGATCGCCCACACATTGGGCAACCCGTTCGATCTCGATGCCGTCATGGCAGTAGCGAAGAAACACAACCTCTGGGTCATCGAGGATTGCTGTGACGCGCTCGGTTCGCGCTACAAAGGACAGCATGTCGGTACTTTCGGCCATATCGCCACCTGCAGCTTCTATCCGGCCCACCACATCACCATGGGTGAGGGCGGCATGATCTTCACCAAGGATGGCGAGTTGCGCACCATCATCGAGTCGTTCCGTGACTGGGGACGCGATTGCTACTGCGGTCCGGGCAAGGACAATACTTGCGGCAAACGCTTTGGCTGGCAATTGGGTTCCTTACCCATGGGCTACGACCACAAATACACCTACTCGCACCTGGGCTACAACCTCAAGATATCCGACATGCAGGCCGCCTGTGCACTGGCGCAGATGGATAGGCTGCCGGGTTTCGTCGAGGCGCGTAAACGCAATTTCGCCTTCCTCAAAGAACGCCTGAAATCCTGCGAAGAATTCCTGATCCTGCCCGAAGCCACCGCAGGCAGCGAGCCATCCTGGTTCGGCTTCCCGATCACCGTGCGCGAATCGGCAGGCATCGCACGGGTTGAGCTGTTGAAATACCTGGATCAATACAAGATCGGCACACGCCTACTGTTTGCCGGCAACCTGACACGCCAACCGTATTTCGAAGGCCGCACATACCGTATCAGCGGCGAGCTCACCAATACCGATCGGATAATGAACGACACACTCTGGATCGGCGTTTACCCCGGCCTGACTGAAGAGATGCTGAGTTTCGTGGTCGAGAAAATCGAAACGTTCTTTGGCGTGAATTTCTAGTTTGAAGCCGATGCGTATTTTGCTAACGGGGATAACTGGCTATCTGGGTAGTCATCTAGCCACAACTTTGCTTGCCAATGATTGCGAAATTGTAGGATTGAAAAGGAAGTCATCCTCATTACGTCGGATCGAAAGCATTTTGCCCAAGCTCACTTTGCATGACGTAGATGAAACGGATGTGTCTGAGTTATTTACCCAACATGGAAAGATTGATGCGGTGATTCATACCGCAACCTGTTATGGCCGAAATGGTGAAACCATAAGCCAAGTGCTGGAGGCGAATCTGGTATTTCCCCTTAAATTGATGGATGCGGCTGCCGCTTCGGATGTCGGGCTATTTATGAACACCGATACGGTACTGGATAAATACCTGAACCCCTATGCGCTATCCAAGGGACAATTCGCAGAATGGGGGCGGTACTTTTCTGGACAGAAAAAAATTCGCTTCTTGAATTTAAGACTAGAACACCTTTATGGACCCGGTGACGATCAATCAAAATTTACGACGCACGTCATCAAAAGTTGTCTAGCTAATGTGCCTGAATTGAAATTGTCGCTGGGCGAACAGCAACGCGATTTTATTTATATTGATGATGTGGTCGCAGCCTACTTGTTGTTGCTAGACAAACGAGAATCCTTTGATGACGGGTTCATAGAATTTGAAGTGGGCAGTGGTTCGGCAGTCACTATCAGGGAGCTTGTTGAAACGGCACATCGTTTAACCGCATCCACAACCCGTTTAGATTTTGGCGCGCACCCCTACCGGGCAGGCGAGGTGATGTTCTCGCAAGCGGATACTAGCGCACTGCAAACGTTGGGCTGGTGTTGCCGATACAGCATTGAAGCTGGATTGAAACTAGCAATCGACGAAGAAAGAATAGCATCATGAAAATACTGATTACCGGAGGCTGTGGCTTTCTTGGCAGCAATTTGGCCGCTGAAGCTTTGCGACGTGGCGACGAAGTCATCGTCTTTGATAATTTATCACGCTTAGGCGCAACGGAGAATCAAGACTGGTTGCGCAGCCAAGGAGATTTTCGTTTTGTACATGCGGATATCCGTAACCAGAACGACATTACCCGCATCGTCAAGGAAACCAAGCCGGATACCATTTTCCACTTGGCCGGACAAGTGGCGATGACCACCTCGATTGCCGACCCGCGCAAGGACTTCGAGATCAACGTGATGGGCAGCCATAACTTGCTGGAAGCCGTGCGTGACTTCAGCCCGGAAACAGCGGTACTCTATTCATCGACCAATAAAGTCTATGGTGATCTGGAGCAGTTCACCTATACGGAAACGGCTACGCGCTACGTTTGTGACCAGCATCCCAACGGGTACGATGAGAAGATCACGCTGGACTTTCATTCACCTTACGGATGCTCCAAAGGGTCGGCGGATCAATACATGCTCGATTACGCGCGAATCTTCGGACTCAAGACTGTGGTGTTTCGTCATTCCTCCATGTACGGCGGTCGGCAGTTCGCCACCTACGACCAAGGCTGGGTTGGCTGGTTCTGCCAGAAAGCGGATGAAGCCGCCAAAGGTAGCAAGCGAAAATTCACTATTTCAGGTAACGGCAAGCAAGTGCGCGACGTATTACATGCCGAAGACATAGTGAGTCTCTACTTTACTGCACTGTCGAAAATAGAGTCAGTGCCAGGCATTGCGTTCAATATTGGCGGTGGGATTGAAGCCAGCCTTTCCCTGCTGGAATTATTCACCCTACTCGAATCTATTACCGGCGTACCTCTAGTCTATGATCGCCTTCCACCCCGTGAAAGCGACCAAAAAGTATTCGTGGCTGATGTTACCAAAGTAAACCAATTGCTAGGCTGGCAGCCGAAGGTGAGTGCTCGCGTGGGTGTGGGCAGAATGATGCAGTGGGTAAGCCGCAACAAATGACAAAATCAGTCTCACAGGCCAGATCACACAATTATTTGCGGCAAATAAAAGGCTCGGTAGTATTCAAAGGATTGGCGGTCGCCTGTTCGTTTTTCTCGATACCGCTGATGATTCATTATCTGGGTCAGGCACAATATGGCGTGTGGTCCACGTTGTTGTCAGTGCTGACATGGATCACTTTTTTTGATTTGGGTTTGGGTAACGGCTTGCGCAACAAGCTGGCCGAATCGATAGCAAAAGATAAGTATGATGAAGTGCAAAGTTATATTTCATCAGCGTACAGCCTGATAGGCGTCATTTCACTCACAACATTTTTAATCCTGGCACTCGCCGCATTCACTGTGCCCTGGCAGAAGGTTTTCAATACACAGGCGCTAGGCACAAGAGAATTAAGCTACGCTGTGCTGATTACTGGATTTTTCATTGCCTTAAACTTTTGGGTAAGCCTGATCAACTCCGTGCTTAATGCGGTTCAAAAAACATCGGTCGTCGTATTGGGGCAGTTCCTGTCCAATGCGTTATCGCTGATGTTTGTTTATGTCTTGACCAGAACGACGGATGCATCGTTGCTCTATTTGGCGACGATATATGGCTTTTCCATGGTCGGAGCGAATATTTTGCTGAGCGGCTGGTTCTACAAAGGCAACCCAGTATTTATTCCAAAACTATCACTAGATTTCAGCCACGTCCGTCCTTTGCTCGGTCTGGGCTTGCAGTTCTTTGTGATACAGATAGCGGTGCTGGTGATATTTACCACAGACAAGCTCCTCATTACCCAACTATTTGGGCCAGAATTTATTACTCCTTATGATGTTGTTTTTAAGCTTTTTTCGGTTATTTCGCTGGCTTACGGTTTGATCACGGCGCCGTTATGGTCATCCTACACAGACGCGTATCATCGCGGTGACTTTATATGGATCAAGGGAGTTTTGAGAAAACAGTTGTTGATATTTGGGGTGATTATTCTTGCCGTGATATTTTTGGTTTTAATAGCAAAGCCGCTTATTGCAATTTGGATAGGTGGTGGTTTGGTCGTGTCAATGCCACTAGTTGTCAGTGTGGGACTCTTTATACTGATTTCCATATGGAATAATGTTTACGCTTTTTTTTTAAATGGGATTGGAAGGATTCGATTGCAGCTATATTCAGCCGTCCTCGCCATGCTGATGAATATACCGCTCGCCATATATTTCACTCGTCACCTTGGTCTTGGAGTCGAGGGAGTGGTATTGGCTACTTGCGCAAGCCTGTCATTATTTGCCGTAATTGGACCTCTTGAAGTCTTTTCAAGACTTAAGAATTAAACATCATGCAGAACCATTTAGTAAGTATTTTAATTCCCGTATACAACCGCGAGAACTTTATCAGGGAGTGTATCGAGTCAGCTCTCGCACAGACATACACCAACATCGAAGTGGTGGTAGTGGATAACGCCAGTACAGACGGGACGTGGGCAATCTGCCAGCAGTTTGCAACAAAGGATCAACGGGTGCGTATATTCCGCAATGATACTAACATCGGCCCGGTCCGCAATTGGCTTGCATGCGTAGCACGAGCGAGCGGTGAGTATACAAAAATATTGTGGTCAGACGATTTGATTCATCATGAATTTTTGAGCAAGTTACTTCCATATTTTGATGATCCGGCGGTTGGGTTTGTATACTCTGCAGCAGAGGTATTTAGAAAAGATATTGAGGATGCGCATGTCAGGCTGTTCACAAAAGTCAAAACGGGTTGTTATGAATCGTCAAAATTCATAGAGGGTTCATTGTTAGGCCGTGGAGACTTCCCATGCTCACCTGGCTGCGTCATTTTTAGAACGTCAGACGTAAGAAAGAATCTGATGTTACACATTCCAAACCGCGTCAATAGTGATTTCAGCATGCATGCAATTGGCAATGATCTGATATTACTTTTGCTTACTGCTCAACAATATGTCATGGTTGCTGTGGTGAATGAGTATCTCGCTTTTTTTAGAGATCACCAAGGATCGATAACGACATCTGCACCATCGGGGAAAATTTCATTACATTACGATATAGCGAAGGGATTTTTTGCAGAAAAGTATATAACTGATTCTGGTCTAATAGAAAAACTAAATGCGGTATTTTTTATTCATTGGCTTAAGTTTGACGCTCGAAAGTTTGGCATTAACTCGCTGAACAATTTCTACCCTTCTGCAAATCATATGAAAATAAATTGGTTATTTTTTGCGCGGCGTTTACTTCGGTTAACTTAACTGCACACAAATAATTAATGTCAAATCCAAATATTTCATTAGGCTTTCATGAATACTGACTTGCCACATATGTCAAAAGTGTCCGTTGATTTTGTCGCATTCCTTATCCCTTGCCTGATTTTCATCGAGATCAAATTAGTCGGTCGGCTCTTTTTACCGGAATTGATTTTGTTGGTGATGTTCATTTTTCTGATTAAGAGGCATGGGTGGGTTTTATTAGTGGATCGTCCCGCAAAAACTCTGATTATGCTGGGGCTGCTATGGTTGTTTTCTCAAATTTTGACTGATGTTGTTAGATCCACTTCATTTCATGATTTAGCACGTGGCTGGGCCAATATCGGTTTTTTTCTGATTTCATTTTGTTCAATATACATGCTGGTCTTAAACAGTGAGCGACGTCTAATGTTATTCGCATTGGGCATAATTGCAGGTCAAATTCTGAAATATTTAATTGCTCCGAATGTTTATGTGGCAGAAGGATACTTTTGGAAATTTGGCATCGGATATGCACTGACTTTCCTAATAGTGTTGAGCACACAATTTTGTTTTATTAATCGAGTGGCTTTTTTACCGGAAGTTATTCTGGTGGTAATGACGTTTCTTAATTGGACACTGGGGTTCCGTTCTCTTGGGGCAATTTGTTTCATGGTTGCTATTTATTTATTAGTGATAAGATTTATCAAGTCAAGCGCCTTTATGATTAACAGGACAGACTTGCATAAAAGAGTTTTTTTGATTTTATTATTGGTCGGCGGTGCTGCTACTGCCGTGAAACTATATTCAATTGCCGCAAACAGTGGAATATTTGGAGAGCAAGCACGGCAACTATATAGTTCTCAATCAGCTGCAACAGTGCCTGATGTGGCTGCAACAGCGCCTGAAGTAAATTTCTTTAAAAGGTGGTTTGGCGTTTTAATTGGAGGGCGGCAAGAATTATTGGTTTCAACATTGGCAATTTGGGATTCTCCTCTTATTGGCCACGGTTCATGGGCAAAGGACATAGGGGGTCATTATCATGATCTGCTATCCAAGATGCTTTTGAAATACGGTTATAACAGAGTCTCTCCTGTTGCCTATGACCCTGTGCACATACCGACACATTCATTTTTATTTGGTGCATGGGTATATGCCGGCCTGGCAGGAGCGGTGTTCTGGTGCTGGGTCTTTGTATTTTGCTCAAAAGTTTTACTGCTTATGTACAAAACAAAGAATTCCTTAACACCCGTGGTTGCTTTTATTGGTTTCAATATGCTCTGGAATATTCCCTTTTCACCTTTTGGCGCTGAGACCCGACTATATACAGCGTACTACCTTGTTTTGCTAATGTTTATGCATCGTCACTTGCTTATCAAGCAGGCAGATCAGTTATCTGCAGGGATTGGCACATCAATAAGGGTACAAGAAACTAAGCAACCTTTTGGTTGATTCGACGATGCGCGTCTCTATAGTTACAATCTCATTCAATCAAGTCAGATTCCTTAAGGCAGCAATAAATTCAATTGTGAGTCAGGGGTTTCACGACCTTGAATACGTGGTAGTGGACCCTGGATCGACAGACGGCAGTAGAGAAGTCATAAAGCAATATGGCGAACAAATAAGCAAATTAATCCTTGAGCCGGATGCGGGTCCGGCAGATGGTTTAAATAAGGGATTTGCATGTGCAACAGGTGAAATTCTTGGTTTTGTGAATGCTGATGATGAACTACTCCCTCATTCGCTGCAATTTGTAGCGGACTATTTTGAGGAACATCCTGAGATAGATGTTCTATTAGGTTGCGGCTGGATTGTTGATGAAACAGGAAGAGTGTTGCGCCATATTGTGCCGTCAGGTTTCTCATTGCTGCACTCTGCTTTTGGTCGATTTGAATTTATTCAGCAGGCCGTTTTTTTTAGGAGGTCCGTTTTTGAGTCGATAGGCGGCTTCAATAAATTAAACAGGATTTCTTGGGACGGTGAATTGCTTGTGGATATGGCCATCGCTGGGGTACGCTTTGCGCGTACAGAAAAAGAGTTAGGGGTTTTTCGGATATACCCATCAAGCATAAGTGGCAGTTCGAATTACTTGCAGAAACTTTTGCTCGAGAATGAAAGGCTGTTCCAGAAAATTATGGGACGCGGTTCCAGGGGATATGACCCTGTATTAGGGTTAATGCTTCTTGTGTCAAAGTGGATATTGGATCCTTGGTATGTCTATTGGAGACTGGTACGAAATTTTCGTATAAAAATCTTTTCTCCGGATTAAACAAATTCATAAAGGAAAATTGGTTTGCGTATTATTGTCACCGGAGGATCTGGGTTCATTGGAACCAACTTGGTTGAATATTTTATTGCCAAAGGTGATCAGGTACTCAATATCGATATGCTACCGCCGCGTAACCAAGCGCACAGCGCATATTGGACAAAGGTAGACTTGCTTGATGCTGATGCCCTTCTAAAGTCAGTTCATGAGTTCCAGCCGAACTTTGTCATGCATATGGCAGCACGCACTGACCTTAATGGGAAATCACTGGATGACTATGCGGCAAATACAGTTGGCGTGACCAACCTGCTGGGGGCGATTGCAGGCCTGACCACATTGCGCCGGGTGATTTTCGCTTCTTCTCGCTTGGTATGCCGCATCGGTTACGCACCCAGGGATGAGTTCGACTATTGCCCGACGACGCCTTATGGTGAAAGCAAGGTGATTGGGGAAAGGCTTGTTCGGCATGCTTTTTCTCGACTGACATGCCCCGCGCTGATCGTGCGCCCGACATCGATCTGGGGGCCGTGGTTTGACGTTCCTTACAAGACTTTCTTTCTAACCATTGCCCGTGGGCGATATGTGCATCCGGGTACGGCCAGGATTCTCAAGTCGTTCGGTTTCGTCGGCAATACGATTCGTGAACTGGAGCAGCTAATGGCTGCTCCGTCGGACGCTGTGGCCGGGAAAACATTCTATCTGGCGGACTATCCACCCATCGACGTGGCGGTGATGGCCAATACGATTCAGCGCGCATTGGGTGTTGCGCCAATCAGAACGGCCAGTGTTGGTGTGCTCCGCACGGCGGCATTGGTTGGTGATTGTCTGAAGGCGCTTGGCTGGCGTAATCCTCCGTTAACGTCGTTTCGTCTCGATAACCTGCTCACGCCAATGGTGCATGATCTGGAGCCGCTCCAGGCTGTGGTGGGTGCTCTGCCTTATTCGATGGAGGAAGGTGTGCGCATGACTGTTGACTGGTTGCGGGCTCAAGGAGAAGTTTCTTGAACATGTTGGGTCAGTTGCGGGTGGTGCATGTTGCCGAGGATGTAGCAAGAATAGCCGGGGGGGTTCCGGCGGTCGTCCACCAGCTTTCGGAACGACTGTCACGGAACGGCATCCCGGTTCAAATTGTTCATGCCACGGGGGACCCGGGCGAGCTGCCGCCGGGTGTGGAGGTGTTTACCTTTCCTCCAACTGGTTTGGGGCGCCTGTGGTCGTGGGGGCGCGGGTTGCGGGGAGGTGTTGCGCGCCTGGCGGAGGCTTCGAATGGGGATGCGCCGGTATTTCATGTGCATGGGGCGTGGTCGGCACCACAGTATTTTGCTGCACGTACGGCACATCAAGCCGGTGTGCCGTTTGTATTCACGGCACACGGTATGTTGGAACCCTGGCTCTGGGATCAACAGGGCTGGAAGATTCGCGCCAAAAAGCGGGTTTACTGGTCAGCGCTGGCTTATCCGTCGTTGAGCAAAGCGAGCGTGATCCATGCGATCACGCCACTTGAGCAAAAACACTTGGCGAGACTGTTTCCGAACAACCGCATTGAGGTGATTCCTAATGCAATCGATATGAGTGATACGGAGGAGTGCCCACAAGACGAACGCTGCAAGACCATTTTGTTTCTTGGTCGGATCGAGCCCAAAAAAGGGGTCGATGTGCTGTTGCGCGCATTCGCGAGCGCGCAAATCAGCAAGGAGTGGTCGATTGATGTGGTCGGCCCGGCTTGGTCGCAAGCTTACTTGTCTGTGCTGAAATCGATCGTCGATGAATGCGAATTGGGAGAACGAGTGCGGTTTCGCGGCCCGTTGTTTGGCGAGGAAAAGCGCAAGCTGATCGATACGGCGTGGGTGCTAACTGCGCCATCGCATTCGGAAGTGGTTGGCCTCGTCAATCTGGAGGCGGCCGCGCGGTGTTTACCGTCGATAACGACCCGTCAAACCGGTCTGTATGATTGGGAACAGGGCGGTGGAATCTTAATTGAACCGAACGATGATGATCTCTGCCGGGCCTTGGAGGCTACCTGTTCCTGGAGCGCTCAGGAACAGCGCGATCGTGGTTTGGCCAGTCGGCGCCTGGTCCAGCAGCGTTATAGCTGGCAGGTGGTGATGCCGATGTGGATACAGCTTTATTCTTCCTTATGAATTGGAGTGTTCGAACATGATTGCCCGCATATTGCGTATTTTGGAGTTGCTCAAAACACCGGGAGCACTTCCAGCCTTCTTGAAGTGGCCGAAGTTTTCACTGGCGGCCTTCCAGATTATCTCCCGGGCAAAGCTGGCTGGCGTCCAGCCTAAGACGGTGGTGGACGTCGGCGCGAATATTGGCCAGTTTGCTGTGGCTTCAAGCCGTCTTTTTCAAGGAGCTGAGGTGTTCCCGGTTGAGCCTGACCCGCGTGTGGCCGTGCAATTACGCAACAACGTCGGTATGCCGATTGCCGAAAACGTGCGTGTAACAGCAGTGGGTGACAGCATTGGTTCCGCAACGTTTCATGTCAACCGAGACCCACAAGTCAGTTCGCTGTTGCCGCTTGGCGAGGACCGTATAGAATCTTTTCCCGATTCCAGGGTGGTAGAGGAAATAACTGTCCCGATAACCACGCTGAATGTTTTATTTGATGGGGTGACCTTGGCAGAGCCCATCCTGCTGAAAATCGACGTGCAGGGCTTTGAGGACCGAGTGATCGCCGGGGCGGGCGTGTTCTTGAAGCGTGTGCGGTGGGTGTTGATGGAAGTGTCGTTTTCGAAGCTCTATGAAGGCGAGCGCGATTTCGAGGCGATTGTCGAATTATTGAAGAAACATGGGTTCAGGTTTGTCCGACCGATGAATTTTCATATTTCGCCTAAAACTGGAGAGATTATTGAAATGGATGCGCTGTTTGAAGCAATGAATTGCTCTGACGAGGCTAAGCAGGATGCGAATATTAATTCACGGCCTTAATTTTTTTCCTGAGCTGACCGGCATCGGAAAATATACAGGTGAAATGGCCGAGTGGCTTGCCACACAAGGGCATGAGGTGAGGGTGGTGACAGCGCCTCCTTATTATCCACAATGGCGAAGGGCTAAAGGGTACGCGAATCGGTGGAATCAGGAAGAGATAACCCACCTCCAACCCTCCTTGAAAAAGGATGAAGGGCTCTTGGTTGTTTATCGTTGCCCGCTTTGGGTGCCGGCAAACCCTTCCGGTCTTAAGCGCATACTACATCTGGCGAGCTTCGCGCTTTCAAGTTTTCCTATCATGATAAGCCAACTGTTTTGGCGACCGGATGTGGTAATGGTCATCGAGCCGCCATTGATGTGTGCACCTGTGTCTTTACTTGTTTCTCGCCTTGCCGGCGCGAAGGCGTGGTTGCACATCCAGGACTTTGAGGTGGATGCCGCGTTTGGTTTGGGCATTTTGAAATCTGATAGATTGCGTAAAGTGGTGCTGCATATTGAGCGGCGGTTGATGCGCAGTTTTGACAGGGTCTCCACGATATCCCACAAGATGCTGGAGAAGCTTATTGAAAAGGGAGTGGAATCGAAAAAGGCCGTTTTCTTTCCAAACTGGGCCGATGTGTCGACAATTTTTCCGCTAGAACATGGTAGCCTGTTGCGCAAAGAGTTGTGTATTCCAGACGACAAGATGGTTGCGCTTTACTCCGGAAATATGGGCGAGAAGCAAGGACTGGAAATCGTTCTGGAAGCTGCTAGTCGGCTGGTGGTCAATCCGAATATTCAATTCGTCCTGTGCGGTGACGGGGCGGCAAAGGTAAAGCTATTTGTAAAGTACGAAAAATTGCCCAATGTTGTGTGGCTTCCTTTGCAACCTTTGGAGCGGCTGAATGATTTGCTTAATATGGCTGACATTCACTTGCTGCCCCAGCGTGCAGATGTTGCTGATTTGGTCATGCCCTCAAAATTGACCGGGATGCTGGCCAGTGGCAGGCCAGTGCTGGCAACGGCACATGCAGGAACTCAAGTGGCTCAGGTGGTGGGTTCCTGCGGCAAGGTGGTTGAACCGGGTGATGTTCAGGGGTTTGTGCAGGGATTGTTGGAGTTACTGCACTCCCCCCAGCAGCGTACAATACTTGGAGCAGCAGCGCGTCAAGCGGCAACTGAATTGGATAAATCAATCGTGCTGGGCCGCTTTGAGAGTCAACTATTAGCCTGTCTATCAAGTAGCCAACCGCAATAACATCCAATTGTTTGGAGCATTGAAGCGGTTATACTTCACAAGAAGTAATCTAGGTACATCACCTTTGAACTCAATCCAACGAATAGCATGACTGGCTCAAGAGAATTTTGCTTGTTAATTGACTACAATTTAAGTTTACTATTCAACGGGCGTAATACTCGGTCACTTTTGAAAGAATGCCGCGATGTCTAACGG
>Ga0307375_10003812_pt1 | contig 14611 bp, 15 predicted proteins | sample TR1MG_FD_202531 | JGI IMG/M metagenome (GOLD analysis project Ga0307375, IMG submission 202531) | Soil microbial communities from Risofladan, Vaasa, Finland - TR-1 | ecosystem: Environmental > Terrestrial > Soil > Coastal area > Acid sulfate soil | place: Finland: Risofladan, Vaasa | collected...
CGAGCTTTCATGCTGCCACCTCTACAAGTTTCAATCCACGCGCCCGCGAGGGGCGCGACTTGCTTTTGCGCAAGTGTTGCCAAAGAGGTCTCTAGTTTCAATCCACGCGCCCGCGAGGGGCGCGACGCAAAGCAGGCTGAAGTCGAGCGGTTGGCGCTGTTGTTTCAATCCACGCGCCCGCGAGGGGCGCGACGAAGCAATCGTATGGCCGCAGAAACCTGAAGAGACGTTTCAATCCACGCGCCCGCGAGGGGCGCGACCCGAAGCTGTGAGCAACAAAGCCGCACTTGAGGCGGTTTCAATCCACGCGCCCGCGAGGGGCGCGACCTGGCAGCGTCGCAGGATCCGCGATCTTGACCGGCGTTTCAATCCACGCGCCCGCGAGGGGCGCGACCCGTTGTTTTCTGGACTCGCATTCGAGATACGGTGTTTCAATCCACGCGCCCGCGAGGGGCGCGACGTCTGTTGTCTTCGCACGGCGCCGGTACTACACGTTTCAATCCACGCGCCCGCGAGGGGCGCGACGCGGACGGTAACAAGCCCGGCGGAGGACGATATGAGTTTCAATCCACGCGCCCGCGAGGGGCGCGACTAGGTAGTGCTCCACACATTAGCACTACCTACAGGAGTTTCAATCCACGCGCCCGCGAGGGGCGCGACAGTATGGTTAGTATATCCTTATGACGGCACAAGTTGAACCATAGTTTCCGCGATCCGGTCTGCGGAGATCAACCTTTGACCATGTCTTGTGCATACGATCGACTGCAAGTCATTTCTCTGTAATGCGATATGTGGGGCGCGAACCTCCCGGTGAATCCATGATTACTTCAGGTTCGCGATTCGTCTCCGGGCACGACCAAGTGCTCCTTCTCTGGTGCTGTCAAAGATCTTTTCGGCTTGTGGACGCTAAACGATCAGAGTCCCCTCGGGATTGTAGCCGGATTTTGCGCCGACGTGTTCAACGCGGCGTTCCCAGTTAGCACCGAGGTAGTAATACCGCAGGCTATCGTACCGCTGGTCAATCTGCCGCTCGAGCTGAGACCGTAACGCTGCCCACTGTGCGGGATCGACCAGGCACTCAAAGACTGAGTATTGCACTCGTTGGCCGAAGTTCTGACACGTCCTTGCTACCTTTCGAAGGCGTCGTTTACCGTTTTCATCTTCGGCCACATCGTAACTGACCAGTACCATCATGATCCATCACCTCCACAGGAACGGCGGATAGGCATCCATATCCCCTCGGATAAAGCGCGCCATCAGGAGCGCCTGCATCTGGAACAGGACACCAATGTGCATAGTCTCCTGTACGAAGGGATGTTTGATCGTTTGCTGCTTTCGCTTCTGGTATGCGGCCACCACAGCTTTCCGCCCACCTTCATTCAACAACACTGCTCCCGATTCCGAGATGGTGAAGGATTTTGCATCGATCTGTCGCAGATTGATCAGCGAGAGCACCAGCCGGTCAGCAAAGAACGGTCGCATCTCTTCCATTAGGTCGAGCGCAAGGGAGTGCCTTCCCGGGCGATCGCGATGTAGGAAGCCGACCGAGGGATCAAGGCCGCACACCTCGCAGGCTGATCGCATGTCGTGGGACAGGAGTGTATAGCAGAATGAAAGGAGAGCATTCACCCGGTCGAGTGGCGGCCGGCGACTTCTCGTCTTGAAGGTGAAGTCTACCTTCTGAGCGATGATCAGCTCGTCAAATGTGTCGAAGTAGGCGCTCCCGACCTCCCCCTCGACTCCCCGAAGTTCATCTATGTCGTTCGTTGTGGCGATGCGTGTCAGTGCACGGTCGATCTTTTGAATCGCCTGCTCCACTCGCTGCGTGTTAATCCTATCACCGTGGTCACGGGTCGCCCGTTGCAGCACCGTTTTGCTATTGATGAACTTACCGGTCAGAAGATTCCTGATCACTGCGGCACATCGGCCCTGGTCATCGCTCATGCGGTACTGAGCCCGACGGAGAAGCACATTCCCGGAAATCGGTCCCTCAATGCGTGCGAGAAACCGGCCGTACGCTGAAAGGAAGGTGATGGTGACTCCACGCTCCGCAGCTGCGCCGGCAAGGAACGGACTTATCGTCACATTCCCGAAGCAGACAATGCCCTGGATCGTCAATAGCGGTACGCGAAGCTTGATCTCCCTGTTGACGACCACGGTGACAGTCTCGCCATCCTTCTTGAGGTATGCCTTCTGTGTCATGACGAACAGCGTATTCAGGAAGCGCTTCATTGGTCCTCCTTCTCGGCACCCGGCTCCGTCTCAGCCATTCGGGATATATATCCGTTGATATCTCGACGTTTCGAAAGAAGCTGCGGCATACAGGATTCGAGAAAGGAACAACGCTTACACAGGCTTGTGTACACCGGAGCGGGGGTAATGCCCAGGTTGATGATCTCGTGGACACGGAGTGCGCTTTCCTTTGTAAGTGCGCGCAGCTCATCGTCAAAGTGAACCACCTTGCGCCGACGTTCCTTGCCATAAAAAAGCGCTCCCTCCGGGATCGACACCTCGAGCATCTCCTCCAGACAGAGCGCCTGAGCGCACAATTGCACCTCATCCATCATCTTCGCCTTGCGGCGTCCGCGCTTGTACTCGATCGGATAGAGCACACCGTTCTCACGGAACTCGACGATATCCGTCATTCCGGAAATGCCAAGCTCCATCGATCGGATCGGCATCCCAAACTCCGTCCGTACCCCCGGCCGCGACTCCGCCCGTTTCGAATGAGCGCGCTGGTGCATAATTCTCCCCTCGGCCGTGTACTGGTTCTCCTTCCACGCCTGTTCGACGTGAATCAGTGCACATTGTCGCTCACAGAACAGAACGTGCTGAAGCGCCGAAAGCGGGACAAGAGCATCTTCCTCGTACACTGATTTTGCCTCTTTTGTTGTGCTTTCTTGTGCGCCCGCGGCTATTCAATCTTCTTTCCGTTCGTGGCCGGTGTCTTCATCGACAACAAAGTAAGCAATGAAAAGATAGGCCACTGGATGCACGTAGACAATATCTGATTTTAGTACCTTTACCGCGTAATCGACTGCGGCGAGCACCACTTCCCAGATAAGACGCGGGTGGGCCTGGAGAATCTCATATAGCCATTCCCCTGCTGCAAGTTTTTCCAGAATCTGCTCCGCGGTTATTCAAGAACCCTTGAGAACGGGCTTCCCCACCATGATAGCCGGATCGACTGCAATAAGTTCGTCACGCACTAACAACCTCCTTTCGGCAAAAGCCATTCTGGTAGCCGATTCCCAGTATACCGAAAATGGTGTTTTCCAGGTCACACCTCATAGATTACCTAGACGACCGATCTGTTCGAAGATCTGGGCGCGATATGATCGAGGGGTCGGGCCTCTTCCAGAATCCGACATCGCAGCGACCAATACAGCCCATCTTCGGAAACCACATCCACTTTGACTCCGAGCGGATCCAGCAAGCCCGGCGCAAGGGCGCTCACATCGAGCAGGCCCGCGCTCTTGTTCCATATTTTACCAGAAGATGAATGTCGCCTGAGGGAGCAGTGTCGCGACTGGATACGGAGCCGAAGACCCTCGGTCTCGGCACCGAGTTTTGCCGCCAGTGCAACGACGGCCTCGCAGTTTCTTTTCAGAGGTATTTCAACGCTCATCTTTCACTCGCCGTCAGGTACCTCGCAGGCGAGGCCGGGTAATTCCCCCCTCGATTTCAGTCTTTTCCGGAATGACATAGTCTCCGATGCTGTTTGCTTCGGGCACGCCGTCTTTAGCGCGAATCCGTTCGGCAACCGACCGATGAACTCTTTCCGACGAATACTGGCCGTTACTGTACTTGGGCGACCACCAATGGACTTTGTTGACTTCCATACTACCCGCTGGGCAGACGGAAGACTCATCATTCCACAAGAGTGTTCTAATTGCCTCCTTCATTGCCTGTGCGTCTTCCTCCGAGAAACCTGTCTTAGTAGCAAGCTGAGGATTCATACTTCCACAGAAAACACGGACTCGGTGATCAACCCGATGCTTCCTTCCCATAGTATCCGAAGCCATTTTTTTCTTCGCCTTCACCGATTATACTTCTGGTGATCCGGATACTGGAAACCCGATCACTAACCGGAGCCACCGAAAACGCTGGGTGTACTGAAACTGGGCCACGAATGTCGACGGAGACGCCTTCGCCTTTCTTTTCGCTTCCGTGGGCGAATACTTGTCCGAATGCGCGGATGTCTATCCGTTTCTTGCAAACCGTCTCTTGAAATCTCTTCTTATCTTTCCACTCGTCTTTTTTCACTTCTCCTTCGGCTCGTGCTCTTGAACTGGGACTTGGATAGTTATCCATTTTGTTGTCATCTGATTGGTTATAAGCAATGGTCATGAACGGCATAACTTCCTTCCCGTCCTGCGTTACATTTTGGTCCGAGATCTCTCTCGCCGCCCTGCCCGAATCGGACACGCGCACGGCTTTCACTCGATCGAAAAGCCCATGCGCACTCTTGTTCCCAAAGAGGATCGTTTCAAAGCATTGAGTCAATCTTGATCCCTTCCGGACACCTGTCTTCACGAATTTCGACGTTATACTGCTCGAAGGAACGTGGGTGTTTCACACCTTCAGCCAATCGTATACTTACAATTGCCTTCTCATTAGGAAGCAAGTCAGTGTCGACGTCGAGCAGGCGATAAGCATGAGCTACACCTAACTTCGATTTCTCGGGAGTGTCACCGACATGCTTAAACACAATAAGGCGCCTCGCGCTCATGACTCCTTTGCTTGCGGACCGATCGTTGTCGAACATTCCCCCAAGAGCGTGCCATAAAAGTTCAAGATCCTCATCAGAGAAACCAGTTCCTGTTCGAGGCTCGGCAAGATTCGCAGAAATGAAACCTTTGCAGATATAGAGCCCATAAGGGATTAACGTCTTCCTACCCATAGTACGGAGTTTGTCTTCATCAACGAGCGCTTCAGCTTTCTCATAGTCTTGGCTGCTTTTCGCATCTTTGACATCATCAGCGATTGAACCTCTAGTTATTGACAAATCGAGTGGAAGAATTGGATGTACGGAACGTGAGAAGGCAATTTGTACCGGGCCACGGACTTGACCGGCATTCGGCCCCGTAGACATTACTGCCCCGAATGTACGAACGTCATAAAATTGCTCACACATCCAATTCCGCGCGAGATCTACTTTTTCTTTTTTTCGGTCGCCGGTAAAACCGCCATTGGTATTTTCATGAGCTCGCATGATCTGGCGATTGAGATTGGTCCCATGTTGGATAAATATTGCGAAAGGCGGCTGGTTGCCCTTGGTAGCCTGAACATAATTCCGAATTCGTCGCTTGATTGCGACATCTGACACAAGGCCGTGACCATCTTCGGGATCCATACGAGGCAGATTTCCTGCGTCGGGATCACCGTTGGGATTTCCACGCTCACAATCGTAAAGCAGCAAGAACTCATAGCGATTCTGGATAGGTTCACTCATCACTGTCCTCCTCATTGCTTGATTCTTCATTTTTCGCCTGTTCTCGGACTTTTTTTGCTGCTATAGCGTCAGCTTTATTTTTATTATCGAATGCTGTTTGGTGCCAGAAGCCCAGAGCAAAAAATGCCTGTCCCTCCAGGTCGAGAGCAGAAGGATAATTGGCGGAGACATTGTCTATTTTCGTAATACCATTGTGGATTTCGGCAATCCGCTCTATATAGATGTGGGCAAGGCCGCCGTCAAGTTTGGATAGATGAGTTTGGGCCATTCGTGACAATTGTCCGAAAACGCCTGAAGGATTCGTCAACGCTCCGCCATAGAAGCGCTGGACTACTCCGGCACCGACGTCACCAAGCGCTGCGCGCTGAAGCAAGTCGTAAACAGCCAGCAAACGACCACAATGATACGCAGCGCTGGAATGTTCGGGATCAAGAGCAGATTTCATAACAACTCCTTTCCGTACTAAGTATGCCTTAACAAGTGCAAGGCGAAGACGCGAACGCCTCTGTGCTTCAGGGCTCTTTACTTCATCCGTCAAATCTCCTCGTACAACAGTATTGTTGTGAGCTATCAATGCACGAGCGAAAGCAGCTTCTGGCAGGCGGCCGCCAGTGAGTGCAGACCGCCATAAGGCCTGCCTCCATGTTCCGGCTGGTGCAACCCATTTTAGATAATCCTGATCAGGTTTTTTAGAAGATAGAGGAGCTGTAAGAACTTGTTCCAGGCTCGGCGGATAACCATTCCTACCCCTATACGTGTCCAAAGACAGATCGCAAAACCATTGTTCCGTCGTCTCAGCGAGTTGCAAGACAGTTCCTGCCATGAAATCTCTGACCATTACCCGTCCCCCTGTGCCGGAGAGGGCTATAATGCAAAAGCGCACATCTTTGACAGCCCGAGCGCCTTTACCGGAACGAATATGGTCAACCGCCTGATGCAATCTGCTTTCGGCTATAACTCGTTTTTCCTCGGCATCTTCAGGGGGGACACGCTCTTTGTTGGCGCTCCCCAATATCAGGCTGATCAGATCGTGGCTTTCTTCGATTTCTCTTCGCACATCCGAGGGCCCCATGTACCAGTAGGCTATTCGTGCCCCACCGAGTTTGGCATAATCGCATGTCAGTTCTTTGGCGGGATTCCGTTTAGCGCGACGCCAGCTATAAATGACACTGCTTTCAAGCAGATGATCGATAGCATTGACATATGCATTCGCCGTTTCCACGTCCATCGCCGCATTCATACCTTGCTTAAGGCCATAAGACTCAAAGGCTTCTTTGTCGAACGTTACGATCGGAGCATGAGGCTGACTGAGTCCGACACCAGAGAGCTTTTTCAGTTTTGGATGTGTAGGCTCCGGGGTAATCAGTTCACCGGTGCCGAAACAGGACATTAGAGTTTGTCCCTTTGCCGGTTTTTTCAGGGTGGCGCGAAAATCATCCCACCATTCATGCCATAAATTTTCGTCAGCAGGATACCGTCCACCGAGGCGGATAGTGGCAAGATCTTGAGGTTTTGCGACAGGTTTTTTTCTCATCGCTTCCTGCCTCATTGTTTGCGAAATATTGGAATCAAGAAGAGCATCGGCTATAGTTTTCAATGTTTGATCGTACTTGCTTGCTTCCCTCAACATCCATACGAATGTTTCTCGCCTCCTGCATACAGTATGTTCTTCTTTTTCGTCGTTTCCCCAGCCTATAAATATTCCAAGGGGGGCAACAAGAAAATGAGTACCCATACCTTTCTGAGCCCCAAGTGTTTTTAGCTCCCCCTGAGATAAATCCGGAACAGTAGAAAACTCCTTATCACTTCCTATAAGGCCGGTAAATTGTGCACCATTTTCGTCAAAATCGAGAATCCATTTGACATTCTTTCTGGCATATCCCGGTTTGCTGGCGAGACCGCGGTCTTGAGCATATTGGAGGAGCGCGTGTATCATGCGTTTACTCCTTTTTTCACCAATTCACTTTCGTAGGGTGGAACTTCCACGATACCGTCTTTGGCCAAAGCCCGGAAAACCGAAACTCGGGCGGTATCCGTACTCTCGCCGGGGCGTGAAAGATCGAACACATCGTAGAGCATCCAGCCCGCATCGACGCTGCCTTGCCATCGCTCTTTGTCGGATAATTCCGGACTCCACCACGCGGGGAATTCCCGGCACCCGAAACAGGGTTGAGTGAAATTCTGCCCACGTTTCAGCCGCCGTTCGAACTGGTCTTCATAAGCTTTGATATGCTTCGGTGCATTTAACCATGGCATGATATGTGCGGTGAGGCGGTAGCGAACATCGCGGAGCGCCATTGTCTGGCGTTGGGTACGTCCCTTTGTCGCATCCGCCGTATTTGACCATTTGCGAGATATATCGGTGGGCGCGTTCGGTAAAGGATCTTGGATGACATCTCCAGCGGCATCTGCGAAGATTGGACGGATCTTCGAAATGTCTGCCATCCATTCTATAATCTTCCGATCACTCGGACCTTTCTCCTTCACCTCGTTTCGCATAAGCGCGATATACCGCGGTTCGGAAAGCAGTTCGATGCTCTCGATTTGCCAACTAAATTCATGACGATTAACAAAGATCGCGTCGAAAATGCCACGGGATGCTGATGGCGTGATAAAGGGATAGCTCCATCTCTCGACTTTCATAGGAGAAGTGAAACACGCAAATTCGCCCCATACCTCTATTGTGTAGGACCGACTACGAATACCATAGTTATTCATAATTTCATTCCTCCTCTTTTGATTTTCATATAATCGGAATTTCCTGATCAAGACGCAGTCCGACCATTTCGTCGTAAGCGTGTTTGTCGTGAAGAATGTACCAATCCTCGGCTCCTCCTAAAGGAGATCCGATCCAAGGCGAATTTTCCGCATCTTTGCGGTTCGCGTTAACGACGTACGGTTGAATATTTCGAAAAAACGCGTTGGTCAGCCTATTAGGGATCGCCGGTATGCCATTGTATGGGACAATGATATTCAACAAATTTCGATGTTCGATTAGGCGGTACAATTTATCGACCTCCGGGAAATCGGCTTCGTTGATCGCTTGTTCCATCTTTTTTGACGTACCGGCATTTGCAGAAAGGTCATAAAAGCGTTTGAAGTAAAGATCGGAAATTTCCGGATCTTGCGGATCGAGCGCTCCGAATTCTTTAAGTAGACTGAGCGTTTGTGATGCACCCTGTTCATACCTGTCACCCGGGTATACAGCGTCTTCGGGAACGAAAACAATAACATGTCCAGTGCCCATCCCGCCTCGATTACATCTCCCGGCAGCCTGTGCAATGGAATCAAGCGGTGCAAGGGCGCGATAAACGACCGGAAAGTCAAGATCCACGCCGGCCTCGACACATTGAGTGCTGATCAGCAAGCAAGGAGCTCCTCGGTCTTTGAGCGCTGCTTGATCGAGAATCGCTCGTCGATGCGCAGAGCACATATTCGTAGAAAGGTGGAGGATCGGGGACCGCGGATTGCGGTTTTTCACCAACTCTGTCAAACGACGGGCGTCCTTTCGTGTGTTGACAATACATAGAGCACGATCCTTATCTGCCAGTTCGTCTGCGATGCTTTGCCACAATATTGCCACCTGGCAACGCGACCAATCAACCTGATATCGACGTGTCCGTTCATATAGGCCAACCGTTCGTTCGGCTATTAGAGTTGGACGCCAGCCGACATTCTCCCCATCTTGTTCAACTTGCTCTGCGAATCGAGAAAAGAGCGGCTGCGTTGCTGTCGCAACCACAACGGTAGTTCCATAGTCGGAATGACAAAGTCGTGATATTGCCCTCAGTGTAGGTGTGATTAGCTTTTGTGATATCGACTGGGCCTCGTCGAGGAGAATGACCGATTTTGACAAAGCGCTGAGTTTTCGTGATGTTCCCGGATGAGCGGTAAAAAGCGATTCAAAGAACTGCACGGTGGTTGTAATAATGATAGGAGCTTCCCAATCTTCACTGAGGGCTTCAGCGCGTTTCCTCTCCTCCGACTCACCATCCTCCTCGTCCGATTTCCGCCATTCGGCAAGGCTATGATGTTCAAGAATACCTTCAGCGTGTATCCCCAAAGCCTTTCGATATTCCTTCACTGTTTGATCAAGGATTGACAAGAAAGGGAGCACCACCACAATTCTTCTCAGGCCCAATTCTTTATGCTTGGCAATGTGGCGTAACGCAAATCCGAGCATGGCAAGCGTCTTTCCGCTGCCGGTGGGCGCTTCAAGTTCGTATAAACCTGGCGGTCGATCAGCGGCTTCAAGTGCGGCATTCCATAAGTCATTCCTTACCTTTCTGACAGTAGAGGAGGCTCCCGCGCCTAATGAGCTGACGTACTCGTTGACATAGCCGAATGCCGATTCCGCGTCGAGAGTCGAGATTTCCGGGCGTTTTTCTCCGCGCATATGTCTGGCCGTGTCTGTATAGTCTGCATGGACAAGCGCCGAAAGAACCATTCGCGCATCCAGCATGGACCCAACAGTCCTCTTCAATTGCCGCCCTGTTTGATAATTTTGAGGTCTGAAACCGTCATTTAGCATCGCTTGAAATGCGTCATTCAATTCCTGAGAAGACGACAAGGTGAGAGTTTTACCTTCCAGCGACGCAAGATCATTTCTAAGTGTGGAAACTTGTCCCCAAGCGCCGAGCCCCACATGATGGGCATGAACAGCAATGGCAGCGAGGTCTGAGAGATTGTGCTTAAGTAATAGATGAGCTCCGGCGGACCAGTGGTCAAGCCCTGATTCCAAGCCTCTCAATCGTCTCTGAAAGCGAACCGAGTATTTACCAAAGTCGTGAAAAAGAGCAGCAAGGCACACATCGGGCTTAAGGAAATTTGGGCTTCTTTGTATTGCGCCTTTTCCGACTTCAGATAAATGCTCCCGTTGAGACTGGTCCTGTCCAGAATGCCCCTTGCTGTGGGCCAGCCAATTCAATTCCTTGCATGAAGTATTCATGAAATTATCAGAGGTGAGCATAGCCCTTCTTCCGAAGCCTGTCACCAGACTCCGCCGTACTGATGAGCTGTTCTTCCAACCCCTTTGACTCGCCCTGGCTTCCGTCCTCGACCCGCCACGCATGGTCAATAGGCTCTTTATCGCTCATGTTCTCCCCATTTAGAAAGTTGCGCGCGGGAGGCAAACCTTTCCAAAAGATTTTGCCTCCCGCATAACTCCCACTACTCGTTCGATGCCGTTATCACCTCATCCTACGCCCTCGCGATTGCAGCGAGTGAAACACCACCATGACATTTTCAGCTCTTTTCCGTCCCCTTCCCTTCACCGCACATCTTTGCGAGCCTTGCAGCTTCTTCGACAAGCGAGGCGCGCAGGCTGACAGGTGCAAGTACTTCGACATCCGCTCCATAGCCGCGAATCCATGGTGTCATTTCAAGGGGTTCGGCAATATGGTCGGTGCACAGGAGGCTGCCATCTGGTTGACTCTTTACCTTCTGGCCGCGGTGCCATAGTGACTCCTTTACCCGCGAGGCGGCACGGGACAAGAAGCGTAGAACAACTTGCACCGGTGTCGCGTTCGTATACCAGATCCCCGGGGCGTTTTCGAAGAACCGCTGGACGTCAAATTCGGCGGGAATGTCGTAGCGGTCGTCCAGAATCCGGGCTTCCCCGGATGCGGTCCAGCCTGAATGTGCACAGCCTGGTCTCACATTCGCCGGCGCCGATGGTGTGAAGCGTCCTTCCCACCGCATAGGGCAGGACGACGTACGGGAAAAACACGTACTCCGTCGCGTCATCATGTCGCCTGGAGAAATAGCTAATCCGGACCTTGTGCGTTCCAGCCCACGAGCGTGTCACAAGCTGGGTGCCAATGAGGGACGCCGGGGCGGAGAGCGCATGGCCGAGCTTCCGCAGGGCGGACGCCGCGTGGATATTTCTTCTGTCGATTGTTGTGCTCCTGAGCGTTACGACAAGGTAGAGCGCCATTACCTCGTCGAGCGAGAGACGGAAGTTGTTGAGGTGGAGATCCAAGTCGATAACCAGGCGGCCACCATTCTCTTCATGGATCGGCGGAGTCCTTGCGAACTCATCGACGTATCGAGGGGCGGTGGCGGGGTTGATATCGAGCTTCTGTGCAAGTTCCGCTCTGTTGACGTCAGCCGGGCGGGAAAGCAGAATCTGCTCTGCTGCCTGCAATCGTTCGAGCTTGGTTTCAGCCGAAATCATAGGCCCACCCCTCCCGACTCCGCCGGATGTCTGTCCGTTTACCTATTATCGTTCATCCTGCTGAATCGTGCAAGAATGTCGAAAAAGAAATAGCTGTTCTTATTATGAAGCGCGCGCGATGGCCTATGCCCAGGTCGGAAACCAGTCTACCTATATGTGTCATGTTCATGGCGTAAACAGAATGACAGAGAAGAGTAATAGTCCGACTGCTACAAAGACGACAACGAAAGAAACGACCCAGCGCCCAATCTTCAGCTGTAACGAAAGACGCCTACGAACGGCTTCTTTGTTTGCCCTAATTACCGACATCATGTCCCGAACGTAGATCTCTGCTCCTCTTTCGTACCCTTTTTTGAGCGCCACATCGATTGCTTCATTGTCTATGGTTTGAAATGTCACCGGCTTGAGAGCACTAAGTGCGAGGGCGAGTGTCCTGAAAAGGATCGCTACTAATCCTACGATTCCAAGGACAAGAATTCCCCTTATCGGATGTCGCAGAAAGAATACAAAAGTAGCAGCAGGAAACAACCGGCTCATGGCCGCCGTGTTGCCGAGAAGTTGCTGGATGAAAACCCCAAGCAGAGTGCTCAGGACTGCGAGGAACCCAAGATAGGTGCTTGTCCTCTGATTGGCTACGTTGTAGGTGTTGTGTGCTTCGTCATTTTGTCGATCAAGAATTTCAACGGCCAAGTCGAGACTGTCCTTGTTCGGATACATTTCTCTCTATTCTCCAACCAGCATGTTTGCTAACGTGGAGCTAACTCCGAGATGAAGCATACTGTCTAACCATGCCCACTGGCCATTTGGATTTAGGTCAAGAAAATAGTATCCGCCGTTCTGGGTCACTATTATGTCCATGCTCGAGAATTGAAGCCCGAACCGGCTCACAATACGCCGCGCAGCAGCAAGTAGCTCATTCGGAACTTCCGTAGCTTCGTATCGGGGGATGGTACAGTTTTCTACACGCCAATCCGTTGCCGTCCGAGTGTCATCCTGGGAGTAGATTTTTACTGGGAAAATGGAACGGCCCACAACGATCAGCCGGAGTTCATACTGTTTATCCACATATTCTTGCACTAACACCGGGAAATTGCGCACCGCCGCAACAAATTTTGTATCATTCTTATCAACAATCGTCGTGTAGAATAGCTTAAGTCCCTCTCGCGTATTAAATTGGCCGGAAAATAGTGGCTTGGTGCAACAGCGGTCATGTGTCTCTATAAACTGCATCATCTCCTGGGAAGAGTTAGCGATAATTGTGCTTGGAATCGAGAGTCCACACTCCCGAGCAACCCGAAGTTGAAGCAGTCGATTCTCTGAGACGAAGATGCGGTCTGGCGCACTAATCCAATTTCGCGTTGGTACCGTCGCAATTACGGACTCGTACTGCACACGGGCCTCAATAGATAGTTGGCTCGAAATCTCCGGCGGTTCTTCATCTATGGATAGTTCCGGTGCGACCGGCCGTCTGTACCAGACACCAGTGACTTCGCGTGAACATAATTCATTTCTAGAGATTTCATCACGGAGTACGAAGGACTCGGAATCATTGCTGGACTTATAGGATACTTTGTAACGAGAAAGATACTGGTCAGTGTCGAATCTAAGATGGCCCATTCCATTGGCTTGGAGAGAGCTGCAGAGGTAGTCTGCAGTAGCGTCCTTAGTGTTAGTTACCAGCAAAACCATAAAAAGTGAACGGATCCTTGTCGCTATGCTCCTCTGTCGTTTTTGTGAAAGTCTCCGACCCTAGGGTGATTCGGCTATCCAAGAAGAACCGTGACGGATCTTTGTCCGTTTGTTCATCCTGAACTTCCGTATATGTCTGGGTCGCGGAATGAACGGACTCCCGTGGTTCAGAACTATAGGCCCTGGATAACTTGGAAGCGAACGCAATATCGGAAAGTCTCATGTTATTCTCCTTCAGCCGCAATTGTAACGGTTGGTTGCAGTTTCTGTCGAGTAGTGCATCTCTCCTGAGCGCCGGCACCTTCCATCCCTGAACATAGCGAGCCTGTATGAAAAGTACCCCGAATTAGAATTCGGTGACTAGATGATGAGCGACGGGAAAGTGAAATTCGTAAGCATCCGGTCTTCGCTGCAGACGATTATCCTTCATGTTCTTTGCCTACAGTAAGCACACCAAGATGCAGAACCGAGCAGAATGGCAATATCATCCGTCCGTATTTTTTCCCGGGATCCCTTTCGTGCCAGCGCCGGTACGGTTTGGGGCCTCCGCTAATTACCCATTTCCACGTGGTTCGAACAAGATCCCAGCAAGCTGACGATAAGGGGGTATCCGATATCGCTCGAACTCAAGATATCTCCATTTTCTGACACTACTTTTTGTGCCGAATTGCTTGGAAATCTGTTCGATTTTGAGCTTTTTTCGCCCAAATTTGACGACACAACTCCGGTTTCCCATGATTTTCGTTGATATAGAATCCTTGTGGGGGAAGACTAATCGCAAGATAAAGTAAGTGGTACCTTTTTTGGCTAAGTCCTTCCCCCACAAGGTCTTTTCTGTCTCCACGTTACCGGCAGTGTCTCCGGTGTCTCTGTAAGTTCTTTTGCATTAAGTATTTCTACGTCTCCATATCCATTATCTCTATCCCCGAACACCATATACCCTATGAGGGTATACACTTCCGTCGCTCCTTTTGCGATGGCGAGTCAAGCGTTTGCTTCTTATGATTGGGTATTCCGCGCCTCCGACTTCACCTTGACCATATGCAGATACACGACCCCTAACACAATCGACGTGGAAATGTCAGCGCTGATGCCTGAAAGTCTCCATCTGAGAAGCATCCACGAAGAAAGGCTTATGTTGTGAGCCGTTTTCGGTTCTCGCCGGCATCAATTCGATTCAGCATGGCAACCAATTCGTTGGGCGTAAACGGCTTTGTGAGCACGTCCGTTGCACCAAGTAGTCGCGCAGCATGAAGAAACTTCTGGCCGAGTTCATCGCCTGACATTATCAC
>Ga0307375_10003813_pt1 | contig 14605 bp, 12 predicted proteins | sample TR1MG_FD_202531 | JGI IMG/M metagenome (GOLD analysis project Ga0307375, IMG submission 202531) | Soil microbial communities from Risofladan, Vaasa, Finland - TR-1 | ecosystem: Environmental > Terrestrial > Soil > Coastal area > Acid sulfate soil | place: Finland: Risofladan, Vaasa | collected...
ACAACTCGCTAGCCCAAACGGCGGCGTCGTTCAACCTTGCCGGCAACAGTCTAGCCGCGAACTACTTCGGCACATACCAATTCACCATTCCGAACTATTCGGGGGCGGTCGGGTACAAAGCAGGATATTTCAACAACGGTGTTCTTGACAGTACGGCCGCCAACACCAGAATCCAAACTGGCGAGATTGCTTACAGATCAACGTCGGCTATCACGCGCCTAGCGGTAGCACCGTTCACTGGCGGAAAGAAGTTTCTTGTTGGAACGCGACTGATGATCTTCGCGAGATAATGGCCGGACCATGCTCACCGTGGATAACAGGCGACGACGTAGCTGAGTGCTGCAACGTCGAGACGAACTATAACCCATTATCCTGATAAGCTCTATATCTTATTCTAGATAAGTTCAAATCTCCAGCTAATCCTAATGGATACCAAGCACTACCTGGGGTCCATTTATAAACATAAGATCCACCAGATGCTAACAAATCTTCATCTGTTATTAGATAAACATTATCGTCAGCATCAATACCAAGTCGATCAAATGCTTCATAAAAAGCATACCAAAGTAATCTATTGTTTGTTCTAGCACCATACATCCAATCTGAGCCCGTACCAATATCTACACCTGCAGCATTACGCATTAGCAAGTGTCCTTGATATTCTGGTCCTGTTCTACCACCCCACTGAAAAATCTGTCCTCGACTATCAATAACAGTTTCGCATCCGATAATATCCAACCACGCACCACCATAGTACAATGTACGTGGATCATTTCTGATAACATCATCTGGATTACCAACTCCAGATTCAAATAAAGAACCATCACTTTTTAATTTAGCAAATCCTACCAAATCAGGTGCACCTGAATGGGTTAACATATTAGCAGCAAAACATGGACGTTCCCCATCGTGGAAGAAGGAAAAACCTTGATTAAAAGAATTGTTAGCAAAGTAGTTTGGAGCTACATTTGAATCTTCGTACATACTAGTCCCCCAAACTTCAAATCCTCCAAACATAATCCAATTAACCCAATCAGCTCCATCCCATTCACAGTAATGATGTTGGATTTCATAAGGTTCATTCCCCGTTCCACGCATAGGAATATCATGTTCAGTTACATATAATGCTGACGGATATTCACTAGGGCCATTTACATTGCAAAAAGTTAATTGGAGTTGTTGTTCACCAGCAGAAAAATTAACAACCCCAACATATTGATACCCATCGGAATGACGACGATCAAATGGATAAGGTCCAGCACCAGGGTAAAAGGGAAAATCCATATCATCCCAAGAAGATCCATTCCATTTTGATACACAAGGTCTTTGTCCAGTTTCCCAATCTGCTTCTCGTAACAAAGTCATAGTTGCTGAAGTGCCACTAAAACAGATACCTTGTTTTGCAGTAGGTGTAGTAAATGTGGTGTCACCTGTCCAGCTTCCAAGATATTGCCATAATGGACTACCTGCACTAGCATCCCAGTAATAAACAGCGGGATTAGAATAAAACGCCCAAACTCCAATACGATCTCCAGCACCACATGATATACCAAGATTTGTTGTTAGTGAATATGTATGAATTGTTGTTACTACACCAGATACAACCTTTTGGAATTTAATATCAGTATCTTCAACAATGACGCGGCAGCAATCATAAGATGCGCCACCTTCATTGGCAACTCGATAGTTAACTCCTATAAAGTCTGTACCTGCGGCGGGAGGCGTACCAATTTCAAATACAATACGTTCACCAACAGCACTAATAATATCATCAATAGTTGGAACATACCATGATCCCGATTCACCACTTCCACCGCCTACAGCATTACCAGATCCATCTCTGGTAGCAGGATTTGAACCATCAATAGAATTAAATCCATCAGTCCCACCATCAAGATTCGCAGCTCCGCCAGTAAATGATGTTCGATCAGTAAGCTGATCTGGACGTTCTTCCACCCATGCTATCCATAAAACTTCCGCAGGTGACATATAAAGAGTTGCTCTACCACCATCGTTCCAAGAATTAGCAGTAGTCTCTGTTCCCCACGGAGAATCTACCGCTGGAACGTGAGAATAGTAACTTTGACCAGAACTAGATCCTAATTCAGTAAATGTACCAGCACCGACATTATATTTCTTACATCGCCAAACCCAATCAGTATTAGCATATGCTCCACCGACTACATTAGTCTGTTCACCCCAAGCAAGATAAATATCAGTACCATCTGTGCATAAACTAGCATTCCATGATGCTCTAGCATCAGACGCACCATCACCGTGACCCCACACATCACCTTCAATAGTTGACCACGTTGAGCCATTCCATTTGATGAAATGCACATAATATCCTAGTCCTGCACCTGCACCGACATAATCCCCTGTTACTAATATATAAATAGTTCCATCAGGCATTACCAACATATCCTTAGAATAAGGATATTCATATGTGCCATCATAAACAGAACTATAACTCGATCCACCTACAGGAGTTTGTGGTTCAGCCATTTCTAATGGATATATAGCTGATCCAGATCCGCCACCAAAATCTACAACTGTGAAACAGACTTGTAAAATTTCTATTCCACGTATAGGAAGTGTATTCGATTGTTCTTCAGCTAAAGCACAAATTTCATAAACGTCACCAGAAATTACAGGAACTTTAATCGGTCCATATTGATAACCTGTTTCTGGACTAGATGTTAAAGGTTCTGTAGTTTCTGTAGAAGTTGCATGTCTTTCTCCTGCTGCATCCCAAATAGGACCAAGAACTAGACCATTACGCTTAAGAAAAATAGTCCAATACTCATCTTGTGTAGGGGAACCTGTACTTCGTCTAAATTTAACATCTACAGTATATGTGCCAGCAGGAGGAAGATTAGCTCCGCGCACATAAAACGCTGAAGTAGCATCACCTTCCGATGTGGGTGATCCATCTCCCCCCGTTGTCTGTGTCTCCCTAACAGCATCACCTAGAACTGTTACAGTTGAAGATCCTGTATTAGGATCATCTATAGCATCGACACACCATACTGTTTGAACATAAGTAGTTGGAGGATACCAAGCTAATGCATCAAAGTTATTAAACCCTAAAGCTGCAATATCAGTAATTACGCCAGTACTTAAATCAATTGTAACAAGATGGCAACCAGTTCCATAATTACTTACTACTCCATAAAAAATACCTGATGGAGAAAAAGATGCTGCTGATATAGTAGCACCGTCACCAGGGTAAATTGCTCCAGAAAGATTAATTCCAGTTGAACTACGATCACCAGTAATTACATCATATGTATAAATATAATCTTCTTCACTAATGTCTAAAGCATAAAGTGTATAAGGAGATGAACGCATAAAATCCATGCCCCCACCACTATTGCCTGCTGGAAGAGAAGTTGTAATTTGTGTAATAGCAGCAGTAGATTTATTAATAGAATATAATCCACGCCAAGTAGTTGTTGTTTGATCTCCCCAAAGATTACCCGCACGATCAAAAGCAATATCACCCATACCTTTAGCCATTTGAGCGACTAAAGTGCCAGTACCAGTAGATGTATCAATAGTAATTAATGCGCGAGTAGTACCAGGACTTTGCTGTGTAGTAACTCCATACAATATTCCATCAGCAGGATCAAATGCTAATCCAGTTACAGCATAACCAATATCGCCAATAGCCGTTTCTGCACCAGTTGAAGGGTTAAGCGTATAAAGTTGGCTAGAACTTGACTGCCCTCGCGCCGCATAAAGAATATCAGGCATTTGCTAGATCCTATTCCTAGCAGGATCTACGCCACGACGAGCATATCTAGATTCTCTAGCATGTAACTCTTTCTCTACCATTAAACCTAGAACGTATAACTCTTGATCAGTTAAGCTCTCAATCTCAGCATTAGCTTTAAGCAGGGCTTTAATTTTAATTTTAGCTTGATCAACTTCTTCTGGAAATAATACTTTTCTCATATTAATTTCCCTGTTTAGCTCTATATTTAATAGAAGATAAACTTATTATTACAGTTGGACTTCCATAAGTTGACAGGCTTCCAGGTGGATCTCCTATTCCCTGATTATATGATCTAAAAGAAATTGTTGATAAATCTAAAATAGCCATTAATTAATCGCCTCCACATATACTTCTCCGTTTTGTCTTATTGTTATTGTTGCGTTTCCTCCAGTATCTGTTGCAACAATGAATGTTTCTGCATATTCTGGTCTTAATTCTGGAGGCAGAACTGTGACAACACTTGCCGCAGCACCACCTGTTATTTTACCCCTAAATCTAACTTCACCATTTGTTGATAAATAGAATGAAGCAGGGGGAACGCCAGAGCTTCCAGCATTTGCCCAAGAATTTAAAAAGGTAGCATCAGATGAACCTAAATATTGTCCTCCAACCCCTTGCCCTTCAAATAATTCTGTAATAGCAACTCTGTACCAACCAGTTTCCGGGCCAAGCTTTGGTTTCTTTGTACTTGTATCAGAAATCAAGTCAATGAGATTTGCATTTCTTCTAAAATCAGGGCTTCTAGGAGTCATTTAAGTGGCAACTTTCCCTGTAAAGTCGTGCGCTATTGACGCTGTAACAGTTTCAATATTGTTATCAGAATTTTCTATTACAATTTCATAAAGTCTCTGTTTAACATCAGTAACAACTAATGCCCCTTTATTTGCATTAAGCATAACTACATCTCCAATTGAATAATCATTTGCATAGTATATATCGGCAGCAGGAGCAATTGTTGTTGTATAAGTTGTTTTTGGGACTCTTGATTGAGCTAATTCTGATTCTGCGGCTAGCATTAAGTGAGTTGCTGGAGATGAAGAACCAAGAATTTTTTCTTCATCATAGTCTGCTCTTCTCATATATATACCAATTGTATTTCTTCCGTCATCGTCATCATTTACATTTTCATCCATAGCAATAAGCCCAGAGTTTGGGCCACCTTGCCCAACAGCCCAAACATAGTTTGCAAATTCATTTGGGATGGGCGTTTCTTCCTCTGTTAAATTATCCAATACATCACTTGTTCCAGTATGATATCTAAAATCAATTGTAGCACTTAAATCAGCACCTCGCTTTTCATCTGTGCTAAATAACATAAGCGTAGGATCAGAATCTGTATGTGTATATTCGGGGATTATATCAACACTTCCTGCTTTTGCTAGAATTCCATCAAAAATATTAACCCAAGCATTAGAGCCTTTTTGAACAAAAAATGGAGCAACAGTAATTTCTGATGGAGATGAGAAAGTACCTTCATCAATTCCTGTACCAGATATGGCAATACCAAATGCGTTATTAACTAGATCAATAATTTTCCACATTAATTCAGATTCAGTATAAAGTTGAGAAGTATCTGGGTTAGTCTTAAGATAATGGTTAAGCAAATGAAAGTGTGTTTGCACATTCCAAAGAGGAGAAAAACAAGTGATACCCATTGTGTTTGCTTCTCCGTCTTTAATAGTATTCACTACTCTTCCAGCAAAACATGGTTCGTCACTTGCATCAGCATAAATAGTTGAGCCATCATCATCTAAAACAGTTCTCCATAATTTAACAACATTATGTAATCTTCTTATTTGTAGCGCCATAGGGTCATCCAAATAAAGAGTAAAGTCCAGCTGATCTACTCCATTTAAAGCCAGACCTAATTGCCTATTTGTTGCATGTTTAACCTGACTAGAAACAGTGGCAGCGGGTGTCATATCTGCTGCTGTTACTGGTACACCATCTAAGTCATAATTTCGCATAGTCCATTGAAATGTTGCCATACTAAGCCTCTAACTCTGCCATGAGGGATAAATTGCATCGCCTGATAGATTATATGTAAAGGGCGTATCAGTTCTGATTCCGACTACCCAGTCAAATGCATATTTTCCATCTTGGAAAGTTTCAACAATCGTTAAATCTTGATTTACTCTACCCTTGTAATATACAACAACATTATCACTGAGTCTTTTAAAAACCAACTTTCTGAGTCCTGTTTCAGTAAACATATTTTGTAGATAATCCACTCCGGTATAAAGAGCCCCAAGGTTTAATGCTGTAATCTTTCCAGAAAGAGTTATTGTTTTCCCTCTTCTGAACACATCTCCGCTTTTTTCTCCTGTGGCGTTTGGGATAGGATGAGACTCATAAGAAATATCTGAGTTTGTTGCTCCATCTACATTGTCTACAGATATAAAATAATAAGGAGACTCTGCGTGACGCAAAGGATGACTTACATGGTCATTTATTGTCCATGAATCTGCGCCAGCGAATGTGTAAAATTTTATATAACTTCCAAGCATATTTACTCCTTAAAATGCGCTTTGGGCTGTAATAGCAGACAATCTCATTACATAGGCCCAATCTGTTGCACCCTCTGTTTTAACGTTAAAGTTCTGTTGAACTGACGTTCCACCATTTGTTGTATTTCCATGTCCTGGCTGCTGCACAACTCCACCAGCAGCAAATCCTCTAATTGCTGATGGTATTATACCACCATTTGCAAACCCTAATGGATTCATTTCTGTTGAAATTCTCTGTGAGAACCCGTGTGAATTCCTTTTCACATAATTAGGAATATATCTCCCATTTGTATTCTGGATTTTTGTGGCATCTCTATCTGTTACTTGACCAAAAGTTCCGTCAGCTAATTGAATAAACCAAACAGTTTCTCCATAATCGTCTTCTTGTGGAATAAGAGTAAATGTTCCTCCAATAAATGGTGATTTTGTTTTAGATGGTTTCATATTTTTAGCTAAGTTATGTCCCATACTTCCCGGTGTTACCTGAGTTCCGAAAATTTGGGCCTTTGCCTGACTTACAGAAACACCAAGCGCATTAGCCAGTCTTCTGATCTGTGTCTTATTTAATACCCATTCCCCAGGTGTAAGCATTGCTGGCACTGTATCTGTTGCTCCAATGCTACTTCTGTTTCCAGCGTTACTTGTTCCTCCAGAATAACCAAGAAGTTCTTTCGCTATTGCTGAACTCTTCTCTTTTGTTAATAATCCTCTTTTTTGCAGAATTGCCAAAATTTGTTTGTCAGTATTTCCCTGTTTTCTTAATTTAGCAATTACTTTTGAATCAGCTTGATCGGCATTAAGAATTTGAGAGGGTGTAGCCTTAGCATTATCTTTAAAGAATCTACCAATAACTGGAAGTTTTTCAAGTTTACTTTGGATAAACCCACCAAGATCTCCAACTTTTTCTCTTACCCAATCAAAGGCTTCTTTAAAGACTTTTTTGATTCCCGACCCAATAGTTTTAAATATCTCAAGTATTTTGCCTCTAAATTTGAAAAGGCCAAGTATTATTGCTCCACCCAAGGCAAATGGTGCTAATACAGCGGCAAGAATTAGTTTCTTCCAATGATTCTTTACCCAATCAATTATAAATTTAAAGAATCCAATTATCTTGTCACGCCATTTAATTATGGCATAAACTGCTGCACCAAACGGGAATAAGAAAATAGCAAGTAATAACTTCCAATGCTTCTTGGCCCATTCGAATACATCAATTAACACTTTCTTAATGAATTTAATTGTTGGAGCTAAGAAGTGGAATTTTCTGTCAAGAAGAATTATTGCCGCAATAATTGCAGAAATAGCAAGGAAAATATAAGGGGGTGTGAATAAAAGTGCTTTCATAGCGAGAGCAACTGCTTTAATTCCTCCAACAACAGCACTAAATGCTGTGCTTAATCCAGAAACAACTCTACTTTTCTTAGCTGTTTCAACAAGAGAAGTTCCAACTGCTGCCCACTGTTTTTTCATTACTGAAGCAGCATCTTTCACCTTTTTAGCAGCAATTGAAGCATTTTCTCCAAGGACTTGTAATCCTGTTTTTACTGCAGCAAATGCTGTTTTTGGCTTTGTAAGAACAAAAAACAAGCCACTAAAAGATTTAGTCAACCCTTTTCTTATAATATTAGTAAGACCCTGTGTAACAGGAAATAGCTTATTAAGTGCTTTTTCAGCAACAAGAACTTGTAACCCAAATTTTAGAAACTTCCCAAGAATAGGAATCTTTGTAAGCCCATTCAATGCCCCAGTTAATAGACCAACGCCCTCGATCATCAAATAAATTCCAGGCACAATTGTATCTACCAAAAATATTGCAAAGTTTTGGATATTTTCATTTTTCGCAGCTTTACCAAATATAATAGAAAGTCTTAATAGAGCTTTTGAAAGATCTCTAAAACTATCTGCAATGCTATTGAAGAATTTTTGTACTGCTTCTGGATTTTCTTTAATATAATCCCCAAGATCACGGAGCGCACTAGTTGCGCTTTCAATTAGACTTTGACCTGTTGGCGCAGAAACATTGATTAACTGTTGTAATACATAACCAATAGCCTTACCAAGTTCAAGCCAGGTTTTAAGTTGTTTTTCTGCTTGCTCAAAGAAAGATCCAAGTCTTGTTTGTCTTCCTTGAGCGTTTGGCCCTCTTGTTCCTTCTTCTGGTCTTCCAGCAAATGTTTGAGAAACCTTTGTGTTTTGACCAGCAGCTTTATCTGCTCTAGCAAGCAGCCCGTCTAATCCACCAATAAGATTACTAAATATAGGAGCAGCTTCCCTACCAATTTTTCTGAATAGATTGAAAATGCTGATAAGAATATTAAGAATCTTCGGGAAATTATCAGTGGCTTCAGTAATGAAAAATAGCAAGTCATCTCTAAAACTTTTCGAAGAAAGAATTCTGCCAAATCTTTCAATTCCTTCCCCTATTGTTTTTGCAAGATTGCTGAGAGCCTTTGTGATTTTTGGATCAGTAAGAACCTTTGTGATAGCATCAGCGATTGATGCAAAGCTATCAATAATTGGAGCAAGAATTCCATCCTTTTTATTTGTTCCACTGAAGGTTTTCTTATAAGCATTCTTAACTCTGACTAGTGCTTTATAAAGTCTTTTCTCCGCAGGAGAAAGATCAGCAATGGCTTCATTGAGATTCTTTTGTGCTGTTGACTGTAGATTTGTTTTATCAGCAAGAGCCGCTTTAGCATCAGCTTCTTCTCTTCTAGCAATAGCAAGAGAATGAATAGAATCAGCAATTCCTCTTTGTGATTGTGCAACATCATGTTGCGCCGACGCAATCGCCTCTGTAGCTTTAGTTAGATCTTTTTCAGCTTGAAGAACAATATCAGCTTGTGCGACACCCTTCTTTCTAAGTTCTAATGCGTCCTTAGAGTCCTTATTCTTTTTACTTACAGCTTGCTTTCTATTTATTTCTGATCTTTCTACTCCAAGTTCTGCATCTTTAAGATCGTTCTTTGATTGTGCTACAGCATCCTGGATTCTATTAAGATTTTGTTCAGAGAAAGAAAGCTGCTGGTTAGCAAGGATAATTTCAGCATTATCTCCTTGCTGTTGAGCAAGCTTAAGTCTGTCTTGAGCTTCTTTTACTGCGGCTTGTGCGTCAGTAACATTCGCCTGATTCTTTCTGCCTCTTTCTTCTTCTTGTCTAAGCTTTTCTTTCGCTTGTAGAACAGCAAGTTCAGCCTCTTCTAAAGCAAGAGCAGAATCCTTCTCTTGAAGATTTGCGTCAACAATATCTTGAGCGGCCTGCTTTTTAGCTTTAGCAAGATCCAATACAGCATCTTTTTGATCTTGTATTGACTGTTGAAGACTTTTATTGCTTTGCTCTAAACCATATTGAGCATCAGAAACACCTTGAATTGCTTGTTTTACAGAATAATGAGCATCAGCAAGAGCTTGCATCGCCTGTTTTCTTTTATCTGCAGCTTCCTTAGCGTCAGCAGCCGATTTCACTGAGGCTTTATCTTGTAGCTTTGCAGCATCCATTGCTCTAGACAAAGAGTGAAATGAAGCAGCTAACAAGCCAACTACTGGAATTGCTTGAGTTATACCAGCAACAAGTGCGCCACCTAATGCTTCAGCGGCTATAATAGCTGAAGAAGCGATGGAAACAAGAACAACAACCAATTGTGTCAAAACATTGATTAATAGAACAATTGCTGAAGTTATAAATAGCCATCTAAGGTTAACAAAACTATTCATATTCTTGAATGCGCTACCAATAGCAAATCCAAGGCGTCCGAATCTACTTGAGAGTTTCTCTAGATCTTTATCAAGATCACGAATATTAGATCTTCCTCTGCCAATTCCTCCAAAGAAATCACCAAAGGCAAATCCAACATTTTTTGTTATTCTATCGCGTCTTGTGCCAGAACTAAGAAGAGCTTCTCTCTCTTTTTTAATTTTATCTATAATTGCGTTAGCTTCGTCTCTACTGATGTTTTTAATATTAGCTTTTCTGATGTTATAGGTCTTATTTATTTCTTTTCTTTCTTCTTGGAATCTTCTTGTTCTATCTGTTGAAATTTCAACTTCTACTTGTCTTATTTTCTTTCCAATAAAATTATACTCGTCTTCAATTCTTTGCATCTGTTCAGCGTGTTCATCTTCTTGTGTTTCGTTATATAATCTTTTTGCAGCATTTAGTCTCTTAAGAACTGCAATTCTTTCGTCATATAATCCTCTATCTATTATTTCTTGTTCGACTTTTGTTGCTTGTTTAGCTCTTTCAACATCCTGTGCAATAGAAGACGCCAACACCTTCTGGGCCTTCCAAGTTTCTAGTTCAGCAAGTCTTTGTAATTTCTTTAGTGGCTCCAAGTTGTCTATCTATTTCTTTAGCTGCATTTTTAGAAATTCTATAACCTTGGGAAAGAGATGTGTTAAGTTTATTATTAATTTTTTCTAGTTCTTGACCTTGAGTAAGAATAAATCTATCTCCAGGAAGAAGACCTTTGCCTTTAACAATTTTTCCTTGCCTATTTCTTATTGTTCTGTGCCCGGTCGCCTCTCCCTCAATATCTTGAACAGTAACAATAGATTTTTTAACTTCTTCTCTTAATTGACGAGTTGCCTTTATTCTCTCTTTAATTCCTGTTACAATTGCATCCTGGCGTCCACGTCTTGCGTTAAAAAATTCTTTAAAAGATGCACTAGTTTTTTTAACTTCTTTTTGAGAGTTTTGAAGAGCTTCAGACATGTCATGGATAACATCATTGAGTTCCCCAGCAGGTCTTTTTACATCTTCTAATGTTTTGCTAAGACGGAACCAACTTTTTTCATAATCTTCATTAGACTTTTTACCACGGCCAAAACTTTTTTCAAGATCATTTATTGAGTTTTTAACGTTTTTAGTCGCCCTTTTTACAGGGTCAGAAATAGAGTCTACACCCTCAAGGATTACTCTAATAATCTTGTTGTCATCTAAAGCCATACGTTAGTCCCTACCTTGAATTTTCAGTTTTCGGTCGTGGGTCAGGGACATCAGGCACTTTCATAACTGCAAAGAATGGATCTTCTTTGAAGTTAATCTCAGCCTGTCTTTCTTTATTATACACATTCAATACTGCTTCTTGAAATGAATTTTCTATATCTGTTAACGCTTTTTTCCTTGTATTTTTATCATCATCAAAGTTTGAATTTCCCCAAAGCCCTGCGACCATTGCATCCTTTGTTCTTGCTGCATCTTCTACTGCTTTTCTTTTTAAATGCGCTTCATATAATTTTTCAAATTTCTTCCAATACCATCCACATAATTCTTCTATTGTTTCTGGATGTTCTGCTGAATATGCTTCAAGTGCTTCAATTGGTGTTATTTTTGGAACTTCGCTGTGATCTTCTTGAACAGACTCATTCCTTGGCCGGTAAAAAAATCGTGCAGAACTTCCCAGTTCTGGTCAACAAAAGTGTTAAGAACAGCAAAAGCCTGTTCATCTGTTAGTTCTTCATCCAATCTTCCTTTAACATATTCCTGCTGACTTGCAGGAACTGCAAGAATTACACAGAATATATCCCCCAGAGCCTCTGGAGCGTATTCTAAGACGCTTGCGATAGATTTGACGAATATATCCGCTTCTCCACTACGATCGCCTGAGAGTGGCAGAGAATCGCTGTCAGGGGCATCCAGAAGGTCACTAATTGAAACATCCTTATCCATAACCTTTCTAAGGGTTTCACTTAACACAGAAAAGAGTTTAATCTTTCCCATGAAATTAAGTGGCTTCTGATTAAATGAAAGTGGATCTGGTCCATCTTCACCTAGAATGAAACTATATTCTGCTGAACTTGGTTCCAGAATTTCTATTACATTTTCTTCTTCAACTGCTTTTGTCTTCGTACTTGTTGGCATTGCCTTTATCCTCCTGATCTAATTAATTTAGCTTCTGCTTTTAGTTCTGATAATTTCATTTGAACATACCCCTGGACTGACTCAACAGCTTCTGTTAGATATGGTTGCGCTTCCTGTCCACTAACATAATCAGTTTTATAGTTAGCTCCTTTATACCTAAATTTCATTGGTTTTGGTCCTTTTGGTCCGTGTCCTCTAACTCCAAAAGAGACAAATTTCGCATAAAATGGATGTTCTGGATATGAAATTACAATTTCAAAAAATATATGACCTTCAATGGTTGCTCTACTTCTACTTGAAACAAACTGCCCACCAATTCCTCCTGGGCTTCCAGCTGGCGCTCTAAATCTAAAACCAAACCTTCCTACCGCTCCAGCTTCTCCCTCTCTTGAATGCGATATATCTACCGGGTTCTTTTTAAGTGTTCCAGAGGGAATATGTCTTGCGCTTCCTCCAGCTTTGTCATCTGGATCAGAGATAGGGGCAAAATGAGATGCTGCGTCACGAATTTGATCAGATATATCATCCAATGTGTCTCTTGTTTTATTTTTAAGAGAATAAACATCATTAACTCCATAAAGGGTAAATTTTTTGTCTTCTTTTTTTATATATATATTTACTGACATTTTGCTCCTAAAAGGTAATGGCCGACTCCCTAAGAAATCGGCCATTTAACGGTGATATTCCCAGAAAGAATTGCTTTTGCTTAAACTTCATTGGGGCGCATCGGAGTTACCTAATGCTATGTTTTAAATCTGGTTAAAGATTACCTGTGTTCTTGTGTGAACATCATTGATTGATGTATCAGCAAGAGCCTTGAAAGTAACCGGAATCTGCAACTGCTCACCAGTCTTAGCGTAAACAAGTGAAGAATCCTGGGCACCTTTAACAACCTGTCTGTAGACGTGCGCTCTAATATTTCCATCTGTTTTCTGGAATAGAACAGCTAGTCTTCTACGGATGTATGATGTTGGTTCTCCAACTCCCATCTGCTCTTCTGAGCCAGATGTTGATTTTGTTCCAGCCTGCCATGCAACCTGTAGTCTATCTAGGGTCATTTCAGCAAGTGCCGTTGTAACTGTCTGTTCGAATGAAACAGGACGAGTTTCAATATCTGTAAGGATCTGATCTACGTCGAATGTTTCCTCTGTGTTGTTATAGGTAACAGTAATACCAGTCTTTGTGGCACCAAGGTCATTCCAACCTGTCTGTGCATCATAAGTTGACAAATTGACGATGTCGCTGATTGTTGTAGGGAAGGCAATCGTTGTACCTGCCCACATAATACGTGCAGCACCTCTAATAAAGCTGTCATCACTATAAGCGTTTGTTCTGAAAAAGTCCGCCATTAAATTTTACCTCCTTCCAATAACTTCATAATACATTAATAAAACTAGTAAATATCTATTATTTGTTGCATCTTTTGTTATATTTAGCATTCCGCCCCATCGTCACCTGTGATCCACGGTGAGCATGGCCCAGCCATGGTTACGCTTTCGTGAACCGAATGAACATCGGAGGCCACTCTGCCGTTCCCCCGACTCCACAGTTCAGAGAACCATCTGAATCAGTGCGGGTCGCCGTGACCGTGTATGTGTGGGCTGCCGCCGTGGGAGTGAACCGCAACTTTCCCGTCAGAGGCATGTATTGCACTGCCGCTGCGACCGTGTTCATGTATGAGATGCGTCCGATTTGGGTGGCTGCCTCAAAGAGCGAAACCAGGATCGTTGCTGTTACCCCCGATCCGCTTCCCGCGGCGGCACAGAAAAACTCTGCGATCACGGCGTCACCGTCGAACGTATGTGCGGCACACGCAATCACGGTTGTCCCGGTCGCTTCAGTCGTTGACGAAACGGTCACAGGGGACGTGACTTCGTCGTATCCGAACTCGTATCCTGCCGGAAAGTCCCATGACCTGTCGCCTTTCAGAACGGTGTTGGCCGATGCTGTCCCCGAACCTAGAACGTCGTCGTCAACGATGGCTACATCAGGGTTCGGGTAGGTGCCGGACAGGTCGCCTCCGGCGGCGCCGGTGGGGGATCCTCCGCCCCCACCAGCGCCACCGCCTTTCCTACCAAGAACAACAGCCATGCTACGACGTGGACGTGACAGCCTGAGCCGCGCACTCGGCGGTCGGCAGCGCGTCCGCGGTGGCCCAGAAACCACCCTCGCTGATGTCCTCGCCATCCGGAGGACCGTCACCGTACGGGCCGGCACCCCAGTTTCCGTTCGTCGCCGTCGTCCCCGTCAGGGACGGCTGCGCAGGGCCTTCCTCGAACGTGTTGTCCGAGATCACCCATGTTGACGACGGGAACACCCAGTGGAAGTACGGGTAGGTTGCGTCGAGGCCGGAGCCGACGACGTGCTCGGCCCAGAACTCGAACGCCACAGCCGGACTCGCCTCGTCACAGTCGAGCGCGGACGCGAACGCAACACCGACAACGTCCGAGCCGTCTTCGA
>Ga0307375_10003816_pt1 | contig 14596 bp, 13 predicted proteins | sample TR1MG_FD_202531 | JGI IMG/M metagenome (GOLD analysis project Ga0307375, IMG submission 202531) | Soil microbial communities from Risofladan, Vaasa, Finland - TR-1 | ecosystem: Environmental > Terrestrial > Soil > Coastal area > Acid sulfate soil | place: Finland: Risofladan, Vaasa | collected...
CGCCGGACGCTTTGCTTAGCTTCTTGCAGCAGCTGTGACTATGCAAAGTTCGAGCCGGCCCCACGGCGTCAGCCCAAGGGCCGGCTCGCCCTCGGTTTACATAGTTGCGTCCTTTGCATAGGGGTCGCTATGGAAAGCTTTCCATAGCGACCCAGAGCTGCCGGTCGCGAACGGCTGCTTTCGGGTAGGCCCGTCTTCAATGTGAAGTTGAGGCCGCTGCGAGGCTTTTCGCGCAGGTTGCCTCGGACGAGAGGTTAGGCGTCAGTGCATGTGCCGAGGACATGTGACGTTACGACTATTTGCGCGAAGGCGCTACCGCCAGAATCTCGCTCGCCATTGTGCAAATGGGTTCGAGTCCAACCCACTGCGAGATCAATGTATTCCTTGCGCTTCCTCTTGAGTGCGGTCAGTTCTTCAGCTTCAAAGAGTCGCTCCAATCCGGCAAACGCCTGCTCCGCGGATCGGAAGGGCGCGATGATGCCAAAGGACGACCACGATACCAGGATCGACCAGATCCGTACGAGAACCTGAATGTCTTTGTCGATTTCGTCCCAGGCCAGTGCCAAAGTCTTCTGATTGTGCGCTATCACAGTGTTGCGAAACTTCATCGCTCTCGAGTTCTCGTTTGTAAACTTCCCGTTGCCTTTATCGAGTAGTTCGGCAATGAGCTTCAGCTCCACCTTTGTGCATGCGCCATCTCGGGAAACGAATTTACCAACCTCCCACCAGAGCTTTCTGAGCGAGTTCTCTCCGGGCGATTTTCCAACCAGCTTACCAAGTAGGGAAGATACCGCGTAGGTGCTTCCAATCAGCCACTGTTGGTAAAAGGCATGTTCAAGAAACGGTTTGCTATTGGTTTCGACATACTGAAAGGCATGCTGCATAGCCCGCCACTCAATCAATTCGAGCACCAACTCGTCGATGCCTTGAGGGTAGTCACCGCTTTGATACTCCTCACTTGCCAGCCAGTTCTGCAGCGCGTGGATCTGATTTTGCCAAGTATCTCGGCTCTTCTCATCACTGGCTCTGGCCAGATACCCTCGCAGGTCTTCGAGGAATCTCAGTGATTCTTCATGCGAGCGCCGCCGGCTCGTGGCCTCGACGGTGCGAGTCTTGGCTTCTTCAGATGTGCGAATCGCCATAGTGGTAGCTTCTGACGCCTCACGCTGGAATTGAGCGGCGGCGGAGCCGTCCGCCTCGAATGAATTGTCAGGTAGCACGCCGATTCGCTACGGCCTAGGAAACGGAGCTGTAGTGCCATCCGCATAGCGCAAAAGGCCGTTCCAGCTCAAGCCTATGACCACAGGCTTTCCTCGCTTTCGCGACATGACGATGGCACCAGGATGGTAAAGGTGCCGAAGACCCTCAGGCGAGAAGCGCGTTGACAAGCTTGGTATCACGCCTGTTTCAAGTTTATGGGCTAAATCATCGTGAAAAGCAGCCAATAAAGGCATTCCATGAACAGTCACGTACGCGCCAGCTAAAATTGGCCCTTGATGGGTAACGAAATGAAGCGGCGTAAAGCTAGCTCCTCCTGATGGGCGGTGGTTTGGGTCTACGCCATCTACGCTGTAAAGACCGAGCTTCGCCGGAACTTTGGTGTGTCCAAATATCGCGCGTACGATATCAGGCGAAGGGCGCCACTTTTGGGGGCCAGTCCATCCTGCAGCTGCGACGTTTATTACGGTTTTTAGCAGCCACCGCTCAAAGAGCTCGCCCTCGATGTTTATCGATTCATCGAACGACTCTTCATTTGCGCTAGCTTGAAATTGCGCGATCTTGCCTGCGGTTGAATCTAGAGGACTAAGCAACGAGTTGTGGTGCCGACAGAGAATGTTTGCTTTCTCTGCGCCATGTGTTGGGTCCCCATACCTGATGCGTTGAACGCCTTCGATGACAATTGGGCATGAACAGCCAGCTTTGAATATGGCATTGCTAAATAAGTGCTCGCCGGACATCGCGTCGCATCCGCCAAGAGAGTTTGCCCAGCATCTATTCATCGCATTATCTCAATCTAACCAACTTTTCGAACCCCTGGATTTTTCACTTGACGCTGGAATTGAGCGGCGGCGTAGCCGTCCGCCTCGAATGATTTGTTAGCTTGCTGTCTCGGATTGGTCGCCTAAGAGAGCTCGAAGGTCTCGCTCAAGCGCTGTCATTGCTGGCTTGAACTTCTCTTCAAAGTAGCGCCATGCATCGCTCCATGCGTCGTCCATTTATATTTCCATATCGGTGCCAGGATGGCGTGCCGCCATGTTCATGTAAGTGTTCATTTTTGACGGATGTTCCTTGAGGCCGCGGAAAAGTTCGTCGACCTTTCTGCAGGTTACCTCAGGAAGGAATAGCTTATTTCTCGAAAAGTACCTTGTAGCTTCGTTATAAGATTTTGCAAACTCGTCAAATTGCTCCGATTTCGGCGGATCGGCGGATGTACCGAAAGGCGATGAGTAAAGAGCGCCATTTTCTGAAGTTGTGGTGAGGAGATCGTAGAGTTTGGAGATCGTTTCGGCTCGACGCTCGTGAAGCTTCCCGAACCGTATGTCATGCTCCTGCGCTGCGAGAGAAAGCTCATGGCCGAAGGCTTGTGCTGCTCGCTGGTTCTCCGCTTCCAAGCGGATGCGATGCTTATCTAGATCCTTTGCTAGCAGACTCTGCACCAAAGATCTCGCGAGCCAGCCAAGCACCGCAACGAGAAGTGTATTCCCGGCTATTGCTAACAGAATTGTCTGGAGTGTTGTCATGAAAGCTAACTATTGAATATGCGGACCCGTGGGTCCGGATATACATCTCGTGCCGCACTCCGCGAACGGTAGCACAACCCCCTGATGCAGAAGGAACTTCGCGGAGCTGCGTACGGCTAATCATAGGCGGTATAGCTGGACGCAGCTGACGCTGGAGTCTGGCTTCCGCGCGCCTCCGCAAGCTTCAGCAAAGCGCGCTTCCAACGGCTGCTATTCGGCAACTGTATGGAAGCCGCGACCGACCGCTCGTGGCCGACGTCTGCCCGTCGCCGCTTTGTGGGTGGTGAGCCTGGTAAACACTGAGGTCATCAGCTGGTCGTTACAGTGCTACGTACGTCCCCCAGCATGGACGGTGTCAGTTCCACGGCGTAGGGCAGGACGCGCTTGCCGCGAACGGCATCGCGCGGGATGACTAGGCGCGCGCTGGCGGTCCGTCGCGTCCCCTTAGGCCAGGCCGACTTCCGCGTGGCGGTGACCACGACGTCCACTTGCGCATGGTCTGCAAGGTCGTGCTGCTCGCTCTTGTAGACGCGAAGGACTCGGCAAGCGATTAGGCCGCTGTGGATGGTGCAGAGATAGGCTAGCTCTCCAGCCTTCAGCGTGGCAGTCATGCTGAGGCCCTCTGTTTCGTGTATCGGGCAGCGAGATGCTGCCCCAGCGGCCAGGTCTGCCCCGTGATGTAGCAGGAGGTTTCCCGCTTGCTGATTGCGGAGTGTCCCGGCTCACCAGGGAACACGGTGTTGTCGTACCACTCACGGTCACTGAGGAACTGTGGCGCGTAGTACCAGGTTGCGTCCCCGCCATCGTCGCAGGGGCGCCGCGCCGCCCATGCCGGGACGTGTTCCATCGTGAAGCGGTGGATGTAGCGTGCGCAGGCTTGCGCAAAGGACGGGCGTCCCATGTGGACCTCCAGAGGGGGATGGGCGCCCTAGGCGCCCATGGTGGTGTTAGTCGGTGGTATATGGCTTGAAGGCGGGACAGTCCGTGTCCCCTGCAGTCGCGGCGCTCGTCCCTCGGCGGGCATGAGCTCACGTCAGCGTGGGCATCCACTCACATCACATCAGCCCTCTACCAGCCATGCTGACGCACTCAGCACCCACGACGATGTGGTCCAGGATCCGCACGCCAATCAGCCGAAGGGCGTCGCGGAGTTCATCGGTGATGGCCCGGTCGGCGGCACTGGGTTCGGCCACACCACTTGGGTGGTTGTGCGCCAGAATGGCGGCGCAGGCATTGACGCTCAGCGCGGCCCTTACGACTTCACGGGGATAGATGCTGGCGCCGTCGATAGTGCCGGTGAAGAGCTTTTGGCAGTCGATGATGCGGTGACGGTTGTCCAGCCAGAGGATGTGGAATTCCTCATGCGACAGTGCACCCAGTCGCATGCGCAGGAAGTCGTTGGCATCGGTCGGGTTGCCGATGCTTCCCTGACGTTTGAGTCTTTCCCCGAGAATGCCTTCTGCTGCGGCGAGCACGTCTTGTTCTGTCGTCTCACTGTCGAGCCTGTAGCGGGTGTAGGCCATGGATCGAACAACTTTCATGAGTAGCTCCTTGTGAGCGACACAAACGCATAGAGCCCGGCCATATGGCCGGGCTCTATGCGCTGTCGCGAGGAAAGATGAAGAAAGCGAGGGGATTTGAGCCTGGATGGCTCGGTGAATTGGGCGCAGGCCGTGCTAGGTCGGTCCAGGGTCCGTGCAGTGGCCGTCAAAGCCAGAGCCGCGGGCTTGGGAAGGAAAGCTATCGGGCAGGCCTGGGGCAATCGACGCGCCGACGACTGCCCCGGCCGCATAGCCAGTCGTTCCGCCAAGCAATCCACCGAGGATGGCTCCGGCGACGACACTCATCTGTACAGTGCTGACACTCGCTTCTGTGATTGCGATGGAGAGTCTCCGGATAGCGCAAGCGCTTCCGCCGACGGTAATAGCTGTCGGTTACGCACGCCGTCGGCGTACGACGAACGCGGTGTGACAGTCGAGACACGATGGCGTCATGCATGCGCCACCTCATTGCCGGGGACTATGGTGGCTTTATTGCCGTTACTGTCTGCGACCAGATAGCCGATCGAGAACACGATGGCAAATGCAACAAGACATTCGAGTACTGGATAGTTGTACATAACGATTTGCTCCCATGGAATCGGTGGTGAGACACACGAGATCAGGCTTTCTTAGTGGGCAACTCGCTGCTCTCCATGGGGTGGTATAGATTTGAATATCTTTGCGATCGAGTACCTTTATGGCGCACACTGGTCGTAAGCGTCTGCCCGTCACATCTTCACTCGTTCCCGTCTGAGTGCTTCGATGCGCCCCAGTTTTCACGGGAGCGCATGATGGGCAGGCGAGGCAAGGTCGGCGGTTTCGGGCCGGCGGTGTGGGTGTGGTGGCTGGTCAGTGGCCCGGTGGACTTCCGCTGCGGCGCCGATCGACTGTTGGTTCACGAGCGCGAGGTATTGGGGCGCGAGCCCCTGGGCGGCTCGGCGTTCGTCTTTCGTAACCGCCGCGGCACACGTCTGAAGGTGCTGGTGGTGGATGCGCAGGGTGTATGGCTGGCGCAGCGCCGGCTGCATCGGGGCCGCTTCGTGTTGCCGTCGACGCAGGAGTCGTTGATCTCGCTCAGTCGGGCGCAGTTCGGCTGGCTGTGCGCGGGCGTGGATTGGCAGCGCTTGTCATGTGACACAAGCTCACTGGGCAAGTTCGTTTAGACGGCCATAATGACGGCATGGATGAAACCGCCCTCAACGCCATCACCGATGCCGACGCGCTGCGCGCCCTGGTGCGCGAGCAAATGGCGACGGTGGCCCGGCACCAAGAGGTCATCGTCAAGCACGAGCTGACCATCGCCCGCCGCGACCACGAGATCGCCTACAAAACGGCGAAGATCGACAAGCTCACCCATGAGCTGGCGCGCCTGCGGCGGATGCAGTTCTCGGCCAAGTCCGAGCGCATGAACCCCAAGCAGCGCGAGCTGTTCGACGAGGCCATGGCGGCAGACATTGCCGCCGTGGAAGCGGAGCTGGACGCGCTGCAGGACAGCACGTCGGCACGGTCGACCAAGCCGCCGCGCACCAAGCCGGTCCGCCGCCCGTTGCCGCCGGAACTGCCGCGCGAGATCACCGTCCACACGCCGGAACGCTGCGACTGCGCCACCTGCGGCAGCGTGCTGACACAGATCGGCATGCACGCCAGCGAGAAGCTGGACGTGAAGCCGCCGGTGTTCTTCGTGCGTCGCGACGAATATCCGCAACTGGCCTGCCCGCACTGCAAGACCATCGTGGCCGAGCCGGTCGCCCCGGCCCTCATCGACCGCGGCCAGGCCGCGCCGGGCCTGCTGGCCCAGGTCGCCATCCAGAAGTACGCCGATCACATGCCGCTGTACCGCCAGGAGGCGATCTTCGCCCGCCACGGCATCATGCTCTCTCGCAGCACCCTGGCTGAGTGGCTGGGTCATGTCGGCTCGCGCTTGCAGCCGCTGGTCCATGCGCTGCGCGCCAAGCTGCTCACCGCCCATTTCCTGCACGCCGACGAGACCCCGGTCGCCCAGCTTGATCCGGGCGCAGGCAAAACCAAACGGGCCTACCTGTTTGCGTACCGAAGTCCGGATCCACAGCCCATCGTGATCTTCGACTACTGCCCCACGCGGGCCGGCAGGCACGCCGCCGACTTTCTCGGTGGATGGCAAGGCGCACTGATGGTGGACGACTACGGCGGCTACAAGGCGCTGGTCGCCAGCGGCATCACCGAACTGGGCTGCTGGGCACATGCGCGGCGGAAGTTCTTCGATGCCCATAAGGCCAGCGGCAGCCCGGTGGCGGCCGATGCCCTGAAACGTATCGGTGCGATCTACGCCATCGAGGCCACCCTGCGCGACCTCGATCCGCTCTCACGTGGCCGTGAGCGGCAGCGCCTGCTCGTGCCCCAACTCGACGCACTCAAGCGCTGGCTCGACGAGCTGCAGCCCAAGGTGCTGGGCAACACCGGCCTGGACAAGGCCGTGAACTACACCTTGAAGCGTTGGAACGCGCTGGCGCGTGTCGCCGACGATGGCCGCTACCCGATCGACAACAACCCGATCGAGAACGCCATCCGCCCCATCGCCATCGGCCGCAAGACCTGGCTCTTCGCCGGCTCCGAAACGGCCGGCAAACGCGTCGCGGCCATCATGAGCCTGATCGCCACCGCCAAGGCCAACGGCATCGAACCCCACGCCTGGCTCACCGACGTGCTCACCCGCCTGCCCACCACCAAAGATCGCGACATCGAGAGCCTGTTGCCGCTCGCATAGCCAACGGCGACCTTCAAGATGTGGCGGGCAAACGCTTACCACTGGTCAAGCGGTCTTGCCGATAGTCGCGCCGCAGGAGGCCGATTTCTCTACCCTAAGCCGCTACAAAAATGGGGATAAGATCAGGGGTGAGGAGGCGACACAACGGTGGGTTGGTGTGGGACGCTCCCAATGGAGGCTCTACGGGTGTATAACCCGATTCAACTTCGAACAAGAATTCCGCGAAGCTAGAGATGTTTAGCCTGACAGAAATCGGTCTATTGAGTGGGTAAATATCTAGGGGGTAATCAAGCATGCCAAGCGCTCCAGTCCTGTGCCTAGGAGCACACTGGAAGGCCAGTGACGTCTATTGGAGAACCGCACCCAAAAACGGAGCACTCTATGGCGTTAATGCAAAAAACCTAACTGGCCACCACATTAATTTTGCCCATCAAACAGGCATCTATGTCCTGTATGGCGATTACAAATCTGTCTATGTTGGACAGTCAAACGGCAGTCTGTTCGCGCGGCTGCAGATGCATTTCCGCAAGGATGATCTTGTTGGGCGCTGGGACACTTTCACTTGGTTTGGGATGCGCCGTGCACTGTCGGGGGACAATCCGGACCTGTCCAGCAATGAAAGCAAGTTCAGCATTACCAGAGGCCAACTGCTCGATCACTTCGAGGCGGCTATGATCCACGCTTTCGAGCCTCCGATGAATGGACAAGAGGGCCGTTTCGGCAAGTCCGTTGTTCGATACTCCCAGATCAGAGATGAACGACTGGGCCCATCCGATCGCGATCTCATGGAGATGATTGCAGAAGCTAGTCAAGCCCTGCCGGAAGGCACAAGAATCACGCCGTCTGGCTGGAAGTACGATGATTAGATGGTAAAAATTCATTCGATCTGATGCCGATTCGTAGCGCTGCTGATTTCGTGAGTCGGGCATCGCAAGACGCGCAGACGTAACAACAGATAGTTTCGGGAGAATCCACTCATCGCAAGGAGTCATGAAATGACTTTTCCGTATCAATCAATCCAAGACGCCGATGTGGATGTTGCGGCGGCCGTACATGAGAACTTCCTAAATAACTTCTCTAAGGGGCACTTCAAGTCGGTTCCTCAGCTATACCTAGGGAAAGTCGTCTTTGACAACTTCCAGTCTCGCGTCTCCGTAGGATATGAAATCCAGGAGGCGCTGACGTTTGACCTGACGCCAATTCCAACATCGAAGATTCGTAAAGTGCTGGTGTCGCACTTCACCGATGTGAAGAAAAGCACCAACGCCGAGCAATACCTCGACGCATTTGCTCCACCCAATATCGAAGTGAGCGGCAAGAAGGTTAAGGTCACGATTACGGTCTACAAGGGCCACACTAACGACGTCGACTTTGCGGTGGATTTCAACTGGGCTGTAGCTGCGCGGTGTTTGATCTATTTCAAGGAATACACTCCAGTGAAGAAGGCTATTCGGCTTGAGGTGCTTCGAGTGGCTTTCACGAAGCCGGCTGCCGAGCTGGAGCGCGAAATCAAGGAAAAGCTCAAGAAGCTCGGTAGCAACTCATCACGCTCCGCCAAGGACGGCAAGCTCGCTACGCGCTCTGCACACGCCCTATTACCGCGCATCCCAGGTGCCCAGGGCGACCCGGAATGGTGCACCAAGCTGGAAAAGCTATTCCTGTTTCTTGTCAATCAGGTGCTCGCAGTCCAGTTCACCAACTTCGTGAACGAGTGGGAGCTTCCGCGAGCCATCGAGGTGGCCGAAGGTGCATCCATCACACCCTCACTGCTCGCGGTCACGGACAATTACCTGATTGTAGGCGCCCACGTGAACTTCGCGATTGACCGGGCGTTTACCGAAATGCAGGCGGTAACGACGCATTTGCTAGAGGGGTTTTCCGAAGAGTACCGCAAGGAGTTTTCCGGCATCACGGATGACGCGATTAAATCCTGGAAGCCTGCGCAGTCGCGTTCGCTGAATTGGCTCAGTGAGCAGGCAAAGGAAGCGCGCAAAGCCTCTGACCACGCCGGTGGAAAGTCCAGCAAAAAGGCCTATGATAAGAGTCTGATTGTTCTTTCAAACGCCAAGCTCTTCGACGCCATTGCCAAAGCCAACCTTAAGGCATCGGGTGCGTTCGAGGCGGGCACAGGTATAGATAATTTGGTCAAAATTGAGCTTGGCTGGGCTTTCGGACTGGGACCATCGTCCGCCAAGATCATTTCAGGGGGAATCGAAGTCGATACCTCGGCTCAAGTTCAGGGCTATGTCCGTGGCTGTCTACCCGATCTCAATCCGAAACACTGGGGCGATTGGGCGTGCCAAGGCATCTGCATTAGGCTCAGCACCAACAGCAAGTTTGGCGTACAGGCACGGCCTTCATTTGAGGACGACGGCGTCTACTGTCGTTTCTCGCTCAAACCAGGCTCTAGCATCGCGTTTAACTTCTGTGACCTCCCAAGCTGGTTGAGCGATCTTGAGGAATGGGCCAGTTCGCAGTTCACAAGTGCGCTTCTGAGCGTTCTGTCTATCGTGGTCTCGCGATTCAAATTTCAAATCCTGAGCTATCCCGACCAATTCCCTGGTACAGGTTTGCATTGGAAATCCCGCATGAATTCCACGATCTCCAATCAATTGTCCTATCTCGAAATCTCGGGCGACCCGACGTTCACGTGATCAAGGAGCGATGGGCCGCAAGATTGCAAACCGTCGATTGCTGCGTCCCGCCTTGAGAGCAGGGGCGCACCTTGGTCAATCCAGAGAGTTGGCTTCCACCGTCTACAACGAACCCCCGACAAATTTAGCTGGGGCGACGTGTGCGCGATTGGCGAGAAGTACGACGGGGAGGCAGGGCAGCTGGCTCAAGGTGCACGGAGCCCGCGGTGTTCGGTTCTCAATAAAAGGGCGCGGCGGCGATAAGTACGAGATTCGATTCAAAGTGTTCAATCTCCCGGGAGATCCGGCTGCCCGATCCGACTCGCTGATTCCACCGGTTGGGGGATTACCGGGAGCACCTCCGGTCGAATTGGCTCAAGATAGCAATGACTGGAAGCGACGATCTCAGTCGGTCCTGGACATGCAGTGGCGCTAACACTCGATGGCGTGAGATGACACGCTACAGTCATGCCTATCACTGATCCAACGCAGGTGGCTCCAGGTAACAAGGGCAACGATCTCTGTTGGTAGAGTCGCCGCACCTACCCTTTGGCGTATCAGGCCGGAACAATTTCCTCCACCCTATCCCTCGTGAAGTGCTCACGCCGCGCTTCACGAAGTCTGAAATGGATACAGGAGGTTCGCCACTTCATCGTAGAGTTCCTCCGAAAGCGAAAAATCACTTTCTTCAAGTGTGTAGCACGTGCCGCCGAAATCGATATCGCAGTCGTCAACCGCGAAGATCACAAGCTGGCTTCCAGTAGGTCGATTGTCCCTTATGAACTCCAGCATCCGACGATGATTCTCAGAGTCTTGGTCCTGCTGATTTGGTGAATCCAAAACAATAGGGCACCGCAGGGATGTTTCCGAAGACCAGATCAGCTGCAAAACTGAAAACATATAAGCAAGGATCGCGCGTGGACGATCGCTGCCAGTCTCCTTCAACGTAAAGCTAATCTTGGAGTAGTCCTTCTCTGCCAGGCTGGTAACGTTCAGTCCACGCAGGTACCTTCCCATTGTGGATACATACTGATCTAAAATGGCCCTTCGGTGTTCAGGCGACTTACTATCTTCGATCTTGGTCTTTGCTTCGAAGATGCGACCATCGATCTTGGCCAGGATTACGTCTAAGGCTTCGATCTGCTCGTTAAGCTGAGCCGAAAACGTTTGGTTGCCTGCTCGTTTCAGCAATCGTGCAAACGTTACCTGCCCCTTCTTTCGCGTCAACAGATCTTGGATGTCTAGCTCCTGCTGCGAAACGTGCTCCAGGCTGATCCTTGCGGTGGATAGCTTTGTATTGTTGTCGGCAATGTGGTCAAGGATCTCGATCAAGAGATCACCAGTTTTGGCTTCGTCTTGTGCGATGGAAAATCGTTCTGTAAACGAATTCTCGTGCATCTGACCACATGTTGGGCACTCAACTTCGTCCCCATCCAAGCCTACGGCGTAGGTATAGTCAGCGTGTAGCTCCTTGCGAACACGTTCAAGAATTTCCTTTTGGGCAAGAAGCTGAAGTTGGCGTTCTGATAAACGAGCGATGTTCATCCGGCTACGTTCGCGGACAGTCGCCAGCTCACCGAGCTTCTCAACCAAGAGCGAAATTTCCGTAGCAAACATTGCTGAATCGATCTCGATATCAACGTCCGTGCTGAGCGTCTTGGCTGACCGCTTTCGAAGTGTTGAAAGTGCTTCTAGTTCTTTCGCGGGCTCAAACCGTTCAGACGTGGCAACATTTAGCTGATCGAGTGCATCAAAGTAGCGTGGGTCAGTGATGCCAGCGTGGTAATTGATGACCTCTTGCTTCCATTGAGGGAACTGCCCGAGGTTAGAGAATGAGGACCACGTGTCAATCCATCCTTTGTCCTGATCGCAATAGAAGGGCAAAAACATGTACGCCGGCGGTGGAACCACCAGCTTGCTATCACGATCAGTCAGTTTCAGTTTGATGTCGAGAATCTTTGCAAGCGCAGGGCCCACGCCGGCTGTAACGGACGTATAAGTGTCTATGCTGTCGGCACCATTGAACAGCGTGTAGGTACGACCCTCGCGAAGCATGCTGTAGGGGTCACCATCCACAGTAAACTGCAACAAAAGAGTAACCGCAGCGGACGTCCACCGTGGGTGCTCTACCGCTGAAGCGGCACCGAGAGCTCCAAAAATGGACTTCGCGATTGACGACTTTCCTACGTCATTTCCGCCCTTTATTACGGTTGCTATTGGGTCGAATTCGATCGTTCTCCCTCGCTTCTCTCGGTGAGACACGAGATGAAGCTTTTGAAAGCGCAAGTCCTTCATGCGTCTTCACCCTCAAGTTGTGCATCAGCATCCGAAACTTCGTCGTGCTGTCTTTCATAGAGTTCCACCATGATGAGTACGAGAGCCTCCTGCTCGGTCAGCTCCGAACTGCCGTAACTAATGTCATTTCGTGCATCGGTGAATGCCGCCTTCGCAAGTTCTAGCAAAGAGATCGGCAGATTCTTGAACAGTTGCTTCTCAGCCTCTGAGATCAGCAATCTGCGGTCTCGTCTTAGCGCTGAGTCCGTCGTACTCAGTGATCGCACGTAATACGATTTGCTTGCCTCATTGAGATCTAGCCGAGCCTTGAGCGGCACTCCATCATGTTGCAGCTCTTGTTGGATTGCCGGCCACGCGCTGTTGGTGGGAGCAACCTTGATTGCCCCTTTCATCATCGCGTTAAAGGTCATTCGATCGATGCCTTTGGCCTTGCAGATCAGCGGCAACGCCCCCGCGGGCTTCGCAGCGACGGTTCTTCTTTTCAACTCATCGAAGAGAGTTCGATAAAAAGCGCCGGGCACGATTGCACAGCCGGGCGCAAACTCTTCCAAGAATTCGGAAACGATCCCAAGAGCGGTTTTGCTGTGCATCTGCAGCGGGAGATCAGCCACCGATAGCGAAAGGTTGTCCTTTAGGTAGCCACCCAAGTCAATACCGAGCTCCTTGTGGAGTGCGCTCGTGATGACGCTCCACTCATCGGGGTGCAAGAGAGAGGATGCTAGATGAACAGCCGGATTGCTCAAGGTAGTGGGTGAGCCGGTAACAGACTTAAATGAGAATCCGCTGTTAGTAACAAACTGGAAAGAGGCGCCTTGCCCATGCAGGCTCTCGGCTTTGGCGCAGAGCTTCCCCAAAATAGAAGGCAAGTTGCCATCGCTTTTTTTTGATTTACCCTGGTTGATAAGGCGCTTTACTGTCCATGGCTTACTGCCATCCGTCTTCACCTGATAGAACGTCGCTGTCGTCGGACTGGACGGACTATTGATGACGGTCACATCCTCGTGGAACTCACACAGCAATACGTAATCCCCTCCATCACGGTGAAGACTCAGTAGCCGCACTAGTGCCCAGTTCTTCTGGTAGTCGAACCGGTCCGAGGCCATTGATCCTGCCTCTTCTCGTTGAGGCACACAGACCAAATACTCCTCAAGGACATTTTTCCCGGTAGCGATCACGGCCTGTCTCCCCTGATGGCCTTGTTGAAAGTAACCCGTCACGATTCAAGTTGCCAGCATTAACACCGACGATAGCGTTGCTGGCAATCCAGTCAGTCATAACTGACGGGTGCCGTAGCGCAGCTCTACGGACTGCCAACCAAAGCACGTGGTGAAGTTGAGCCTCGATCATGTCGTAGACCTCACCGCTCCCGCACAGGGATGCGGGCCTTCTCTGTGCACGTTGGGTAGTTCGAGCAACCTAGGAAAGCGCCGTATCGACCTCGCCTCGGAATGAGTGACCCCGTACAACCCGGGCGCGTGCAGGGCACGGCAATCACCGGTTCACCATCTAGATCAACTACCTCGATGTTGTGTTCCCTCACCAGTTCGATCAGGAACGGGGAATGCCGATTCTGCAGCGTAACCAGGAAGACCCCACGACGAGCCCGCGTAAGTGCCACATAAAACAGCCGCCGCTCCTCCGCATGCGAAAAGTCATCGCCTGCAGGCATGGCCAGCTGCATCACAGGATCATCTTCAATGCTGTTCGGGAATCCGTACCTGCCGGCAGTCATGCGGGGCAGAAACACATAGTCGGCCTCCAGTCCCTTGGAGCCATGCACAGTATGAAACTCGATGGTCAGCCGGTCGGTGACATGAGCCAGGTTTGGAAGAAGGTCCTTGTCCCGACGGTAGCGTCCCAGCAGGTAGACACTGACCTTACCGCTCTTTCCCGCTGGGACCTCACCCGAAACAATCTCGGCTCGCAGCGCTTCAAGTTGTACTCGTAGCGCCGTGCCGATGAGGTTCTCGTCTCTCACCTGGATGGCGCGAACCACTGGTCCCACCTCAGGTGTCTGCGAGACGACTCTTTTTTGCAATTGGATGGGGTTCTTCTGGACGAACTGGCTCGATAAGTCGCACAACTCCTGGGGGCAACGGAACGTCCGCTCCAATCGCAGCACTGGTCCCTTGCCGAACCACTCTTCAAACTTGGTCATGACGGACATGTCCGCACCGGCAAAGCGGTTGATGCTCTGCCAGTCGTCGCCCACCGCGAACAGACACCGATGGGGCCACTGTACCAGTGCGCGTGCAAGGCGCGCCCGGGCTTGGGACGCGTCCTGGAACTCATCGACCATCACGAGCTCGAAGGGAGACTCCCATGCGCCAGCTTCGAGATTATCAGCGGCGAGGTTGAGCATATCTTCGAAGTCGATGACACCCTCATCACGCAGTGCCTTTTCCCACGCTTCGCGAATGGCTTCGAAGAGGGTGAGAAACAACTCGTGGCGATAGTGGAATTGCCCCGCTGACTCCTCACGTAGCCGTGCACGGAGTACCTCGTTGCTGACACGGTTGCTCTTCGCGTGAGTAAGGAATGCGCGAAACGTGCGGGCCAGTTGCTCGTTCTGTAACACACGCCAAGCTGGCACTTCACGGTCCGGGTTCGGATCCAGCGTGATCCCGCGCTTGATCAGCTCTT
>Ga0307375_10003818_pt1 | contig 14591 bp, 31 predicted proteins | sample TR1MG_FD_202531 | JGI IMG/M metagenome (GOLD analysis project Ga0307375, IMG submission 202531) | Soil microbial communities from Risofladan, Vaasa, Finland - TR-1 | ecosystem: Environmental > Terrestrial > Soil > Coastal area > Acid sulfate soil | place: Finland: Risofladan, Vaasa | collected...
GTCGAGTGCAAGGAAATCTTTCAAAAATTTGTATTAATTTTCCTCTAAGCTTTGCTTACACTCTTCCAATGTAGCGAACGGTTCACCCTTGTGTTTGCTTCCCTTGGTGAAGTATATCCACCCCTCCGGCTCGTGTACAATGGTGCCAACAATTGTTTTACCCAGCCGGACAGTAACGTACTCTAAATAATTAATTTCACTCATGCTGCTGCCCTCACGTTGCTACGTACAAACCCAGTCCAGTGCATCAGGATACGCCTTGCACTGGAGTTAGCACTCAGGCTATGCTGACCTGTATCACCGGTCATGGTATAGCGAGTGGTGGCACGATTTAGTTCCAAGTTGCAGTTGTTCTCTATAACTATAACACCACTATCCAGTGAAAGCTTGAGGTATTCGGCTTTAGTCATCATGTTGATATCCTCTTTGATTTGTGTAAATTATAGCACACTGGTAGCTGATGTCAAGCTTATAATTTATGGGGTCGTGTCGTGGGGGACCCTCCGTCCCCCCAACCGCCAACCTAGTGTAGCATCTAATTTACAGGTTGTCAAATCTTATTTACAAAAAAAAGCCCCGACCCAATCCCAGATTGGCGAGGCTAAAAGTGGTGCTCTTAACACCTTTTGTTTGGTTATGCTGTTATACTTACCTTGTTCTCCACCTCAAGCTTTTCCCCTGCACTAAGCTGGGACATAAGCTTCTCGGTGTAATGGGCAACATGCTTTACTGCGCCACGAGAACCGAACGCTTTGGTGGTAGCCAACATATCCGCATGGTCTTTCGCCTCTGTGAGGTTGTCGCCACAAAAATGGAACAAACCCTTGTTCTTAAATATGCACCGGTATATTCGTTGTCCCATGTCTATCTCCTGTAGGGGGAATCCCAGACCCCTCTCGGGGTTTCGCCAGCTCCCACGCTGGCTCGTCGGTGGGTTATGCTGCTATGTCTAACCCCCCTTGCCACTCTTCCCACTCTTGAAGGAACTGGGGGTCGTTCAATGATGCTTGCCACTCATCATACTCTTGAATAAACTGAAGCTCATCATGCCCACACATATCACACATACCATTGGGTTGGATTGAACCTTCTACACATTGGCGGCAATTTGACATGTTGTATTTCCTTGGTTGCTGTTAATATACGTTCTATTATACAGCTATGAATCAGGATTGCAACACTTACTTACAAATAATTTCAGATTTACTTACATTCTCCGCAAGCACACTGGCATGATTATCAGCAGTGGTGAAAGTGAAAGCACCTACCATAAACGCTTCATAACCTGAACCGGGGTATGCCTTACATACTCGGTAATGTAGGACACCATTAGGATACTCAACAACACGATGTATCTGGAAGTCACTCTGTAACCGGTAGTGTACACTATCAAACACACACTGTTGTACACCACCTTGGTGTACCCACGCTTCAGTCAGTTCACTTATAGTGAAAGCCACTATATCATCAAACCGCTGGTAGTTAAACTCAGGGGTCAGTGCTACTGGCATATCAAATCCAGTGACAGTTTTTATAATTTCAGTTTCTTCAGACATTCTGTTATCCTCATGGTATGGTTGTATTTATGTTATTCTGTAAGTGTCATCTCGGTAATGCCTTCCGAATCCATGAAGCTAAGTGCAACTTCACAAGTAGTAGTGATAGTGGCGAGGGATCATACAACCTCCGATATACTATCTATCCCGTTAAGGAGCGAGGAGATTCCATCATCAATTTGTGTTACTCCACAATCAAAAGCCTCCACGATGTCAGCGAGGTCGTCGTATAATTCTCTAATCGCATCCCTCTCTTTGGCGATTTTGTCTTTGTGTTTTTCAACCGCATTCAGTAGACCCATCATTTCTTTCTTGTTCATTTCTTACCCCTTATCTGTTGATTGCAAAATGGAGTGGGTGTCAATCACTGAGATCATAATTTCCTTCACGGGTGTAACAGGTTATCTCATGTGCTACAAAGTCAATAGCAACTTCGTGAATTTCGAATGTTCCTTGCTTTGTAGTGATAGTATTACCCACGGCTGGTAGAATTCCATAACTGTGAACTGTAGATAAAACCTCATCGTCTTCACGAATTATAATTTGCATTGTATCTTCCAGTTCAGCAATGCGCTCCCTCAACTGCCCCGTCATCCAACTCTCATGCTGCCCGCAGGGAGTTTTAAGACATTCCTGTAAATCTCCCCTAACCCTACAGTGCTTACATTGATCGCTCATAATCTTTCCCTTACTGTTAATTCAATATTGCGAGATCTTCAATAGTACCATTTTTTGTAGTAATTGGTGGTACACATGTACGCGAACCGTCTCGTTTTTCATACACCCTGCGAACCATTTCATCTGTTGATCCTAATTCATGATTACGATCCATAGCACGACATTTATACACATATTGTAAAACTGTTCGGTATGATTCATTATACTTTAATGCTAATTTTGCTGCAATTTTAGTTGCGGGGTATTTAGAATCCAATAATTCACGGTGCTCAACAAAGTAGGCAATAATTTTACCCAGTAATCCATACCTATGACGGTTTACTAAAGTAACCTCAATGTCACCATATGCTTCCATATACCATATAATCATTGTTGTGTCCTATTGAATTGGTGTAGGTTCTATTATACAGTCTTATTTACATCTGTCAACAACAAATTTTACGATATCTCCCTAACAAAACCAGAAGTATCTTTCTTTGCATCACCTTTAGCTGTTAATGATACAATGTGCCCACCGGCTGGATCAAAGAACCGCACGTCTGACAGGTCACCGTCTACTGTGGGGTATCCCTTCCATGTTATGGGCTTAGGATCAGACTTTTTAAGGTTCATCACTACCGCAACATTATACCCTTCCTTAATAGCTTTAAATGCGGTCCTATCGTTATTTTCGGCAAGGCTAAAGGTCAAATGGTAGTTATGTAGTGCGATTGCCGCCTTTCTGCCCGCTATTTTCGTATAGTCATAGAATTGGATATTAGGGAAAGCAACCATAATGCTTTTATGCTTTACACCGTCAATAGTCACTGGTATCTTTTCCCATGCTATGTCGCTTGTGCCATTGAGCCGTACTGCGGGCTCCATACATAATTTCGCAGCTTTACGCACTAAGCTGTTGATATTCTTAACTAAAGTAGCCATGAATAATTCACGCTGCTCAAAGAACATCACTGTTTTAGATATGCGGGCTTCTTGTGTTTGGGTGAATCTACCCCTGCCCGCCGTATACAGACACGCGGCCTTGCAACCAGTAGTGGCTTTAGGGCATACTTGATAACCAGATACATCATTAGGTGCTAAGTACATGACACCCGTAAGGATACCTAACTTTTCACCCTTAACCGTTTTGGCGTCATGTGATACTGCTAGTAATTTTCGATCAGTCATAATTTTGCCCTTTTGAATGTCATCTATTATACGTGGCTCCTATATAAAGTCAAGTCTTATTTATCTTGATATTTGATTGATTCAGGAGTAGAATGTATCACATCTTTCAACAGAGACAGGAAAATATTATGGCAATGCTCAAAGGATTAGGGTGTGTAATCACCGACCCGGATTGTATGACAGTAGGCAAGCCCGGTATAATAGAATACTTTGATACCAAGGCCCGTCCCCACCGCAATGAACCAAAACACCCCGGTAAGCAAGGCAAGTGGTACATAACCTTTGATGGGGAATGGTGTGGGTGGTATGCTAGGAGTCAATTCACATTAAACGGAAACAAGTAATGATAAAACCTAAACGCTATCATCACTGGATACTACCGTGGACTACTGGATAATAATTATTGGTATACTGTTAATAGTACTAACCGGGGGGTGTGTCTGGGTGTACAGGCACAACCATACCCCAAAGACACCCCGGTTGTATGGTAAGATATGTGAAAGGCCCGCTAACTATGACAGGCTTCATTGACATCGGTATATAAATATAGTAGAATGGTTTAATCAAATTAGGAGAACAATATGGGAATGTTATATTTTTTGGCAGTAATAGTAGTAGCCGTGGTAGTGGTTTTAGCCCACACTGTTGGCACATATAAACGCCGCTTGAATCTGGTCGTTAAATTGGTTGATACGGGACTACCGGGTTACATCAAGGGTGCTGCCCGGGGTGATATCAATCAATCATACATTGAGCAGAATGCGGGTGCTTCATTGGACGTACCCCAACCACGTCATTAATGTTAACGCAAACGTTAGTCTAGGGAGTCACCAACATGAACAACATCGACCTAAAGGATGTGATAACACGGATAGAATTGTTTCTATCTAAGAGTGAAGCTTATGGTAAAGTAAAGGTCACTATAGAAGAAGTAGATGATGACTACGCTTTACTTGAAGTGCAAGGGCATCAGGTATGCATCGAGCTACGTGCTGAGGATGAGGTAGTAGGTATCGCTAAGAGAACTGTTAAGCGGATTTACTACTACCCGAGCTACTATGCTGAAGAAGGTGGTAGTTACTGGCACCCGCCAGAGGTAGTAGAACATGAGCTGAACAAGTGCTCATCACTAGTTGAGGCTTGTGTTGAGCTACATGCACTACAGTATAGATATATGCTTGACTGCATGGATGAGGCAAGAAGTTTTTCAGATGAATATGATACAATCCTTGACAATGATAGAATGGTAGGATAGACTTCATGAATGAACTGTCGCCACAAAGTCATGTCCTCACGGTGGGCATCACGTTGGAAAGGCACCCGAGATACAGCATCTTGGACATATGTAGGTTCGAGTCCTGCCGGTTCATTTTAACTTGACAAGATAGGATAAATAGTAGTAATATAAGAAAACGGTGGGGTAGAAGACACATGGCCACCAAACCATGCCAAACCCCACCACGTGGAAAGCCCCGGACTCTGGTCTTGGGGAGAGTTGAACACCGAGTTGTGGGGGGTGGTTCAATACGATCAAGGGCCCGGAACCTCCTTCGGGTACCCGACCGGAGTAGCACGCCCCGGACATAAGCGAAAGCTGGTAAGGGAAGAACTCCCAGCGTGCCTAATCAAGGTTATTGCCTGAACCCACTGTTGGTGGTGGGGGATGGCTCTAACCGCCTCTTGACATTCTCTCTGGTTTCCCTTATAATTTACACTTTAAACACTTGGATACGACAATGACTATAAACTATATGTGTGATGCACAGAACGAACTGTTCGATAACCTTATGAAGCTCCCAGAGTTGAGTGAGGCGTTTTACTCTGTGGATCAGATACTTGGGTCGATTACATATCGTATCTTCCTGTATCGCCTTGCAAGCTACAGTGATTGGATGCACGCAGACGCTATCGAATCCCGGGGCATTACATTCCGCATGGATGGTGATACCCCAGTTGATATGGTATCCCGCCCGCTGCATAAGTTTTTCAATTTACATGAGAACCCGTTCACTATGGACTTGGACTTATCCACACTTGAAATATCATCTATTCAAGACAAGCGAGATGGTTCGCTCATCTCCTCTATGATTGGGGAGAATGGTGTGTGGTTGAAGAGTAAGGGTTCGTTGTTCTCCGAGCAGGCACAGGCAGCTAATGCTCTGTTACTTACAGATGAGTATGAATCATTGAAGGATTTCCTCTACTTAATGATATCGGAAAATATCACAGTGAGCATGGAATACACTGCTCCTACTAATCGTATTGTTATTGGATACATGGAGCCCGCACTATCGGTGCTGGCACTCCGCCACAATGACACTGGTACATATATTCCTTTGGAATTTTGGGAACATGATGCGGGTGATGCTGCTCGGTTCTTTGTTAAGAATATTGCGGATGGTATTATTGATAAGGAAGACTTCATCAATAACATTCCCTATATGGATAAGATCGAAGGGTTTGTAATACACGCCGATAATATTTCATTCAAGGTAAAGACTGAATGGTATATGGTGCTCCATCACCTCAAAGATTCTATTAACTCACAGCGTCGATTGTATGAGGCTGTTGTGTATGAAACCATTGATGACGTGCGGGCTCAGTTCTATGATGACCCATTGGCATTACAAACTATTTCTGATATGGAAGCGTTGGTTGCTCCAATCTACAATAACATGGTAGCACTGGTATCAAACTTCTATGAGAATAACAAGCACCTTGATCGTAAGGAATATGCTATCAAGGGTCAGGCTGAGTGTGGTAAGCTATACTTTGGATTGGCAATGGGTCTGTATCTCGGTCGAGAGCCAGACTATAAAGGTCATATGGTTAAATATAGAAAAGACTATGGGATTAAAGAAGACCCCATCAAGACCCCAATGGAAATACAAGATGACTTATGAAACCGTTTCAATTGATTTACCTGAAGGTGACAGACTAATAACCATAGCTAATAAGGTCATTGGTGCCGATGAAGAACTGATTGCCGAAGTCAAAGCAGACTTTACCAGCACCAATGAAATTATAGCCAACCTTGTGTTGTGTGTAGCCATTGGTCAAATATTAACTGAACGGATATATGAGGAAGAAGTTGAACTTAAACAACAGTCGTTTGACTTTTCTTGATAATATCCGTATAATATAACCTCTTTAGATAGGAACATTATTGTATGTGCTCAAAAAGCAAAAGAAAACGAATTAGATTAGCAAGAGAACAAGGAGGGTTGTGTTATTACTGTGGCGTCGTGATGACGCCAGTAGAGATGACACCCCAAGGCACCAATCTCGTCCCCACTATGGAAACATTAGAACACCTCGAAAAGAAAGAAGACGGTGGCACACTACGGAATGATAATGTAGTTGCAGCTTGTTTACTCTGTAACAGCTCCCGGGAAGATATCCCAGTCGATGTATGGAAGATCATATGTAATGAATATTGTGATCTCGCTGCTAAACGGAAAAGGGTTGAGAAGTGGTCAGCCCGGGTGTTCCGAAGCACCATGAAAAAGTTTGGATATACCCAGAACAAGAACATGAAGCTATTCAAAAAATATTGGTTGTTTCGAGAGAAATATATTTTACCAATATCTACCGCATACTATAGACACAAGCAGTTATCTTTGGTAAACTCCTATTTACATCAATAATTAGGACTAAATCATGGCTGATCGAATATACAATTTCAGTGTTTCTGTTAAGGTATCTGATGATGAAGACAACACGTCTGATATAGACTTTCATGAAGTAGAGAGTAAAGTATTTGATGCACTTGAGTATGAAAGGCAATCGGGTACTCTGTCTGTTGGTGATTCATCTACGGATTGGATAGCAGTTAAATTTCAATACACACAACTGGTGGACTAATCATGGGAACTGTAGAAATTTCAATTGTAAGTTTTATATTGTTTGTAATTACCGCAATACTTGCAGTAATAAATCTGGGTATACAACTATTCTTTAAACGAAAAACTTGGGTGATTCTAAACGGTATACATGGTAATGAAATCATCGGCCCGTTTGGTTCATTCAAAGATGCAGAGATATATTCAAATGAAAAGGGGGTTTATCCCGCAATACGTGTACTAACCAAATAACAAACTAAAGCTTGTAATCTGGTTTTGGTTGTGTTAAACTCACTATTCTTAAATGATCCAACAAACTAATTCAGGAGAACTATATGGGATTTGCAATTTTTTCAGTAGTATTTTTACTCGCCGCTATCTTTTTGATAGCAAGACCACTGACCGATCTCGGCCCAGTTGTCAGCCGGTTAGTTGGTGCTATATGTCTGGTATTATCACTCGTGCTGTTCGGTGGACTATCATACGTTTCTGTTGGCAGTGATGAAATTGGTATACTTGACCGCGTTTATTTGGCCGCTGACTTACCCCCCGGTAAGATCATAGCCGCAGATGGACAGAAAGGGCCGCAATCAGAAATTCTTGGCCCCGGCTTCCATGTCGTACCATTTATCGAATTCTTATACAATGTAGATGAATCACCAGTTATCGAAGTTCCAGAAGCCCACTATGGTTTACTGGTTGCTCGTGATGGTATCTCATTACGCCCCGGTCAGTTCTTAGCTGATAGGTGGGATGATTCAGAATTCGACGCCATGCTTGGTGCTACTTACTTCTTAAGTGAAAACCGTGGCCAGAAAGGTACACAGCTAAATGTACTGAAGCCCGGTAAGTATCGTATCAATCCATACCTTTGGGCCGTTGAAATGCTACCATCACTTGATGTTCCTACTGGTAGTGTTGCCGTTATTCGATCTAATATTCAAACTGCCACTGATGAAGAATGTGCCTTTCATGAGCAGGTTGCAAGCAGTAAAGCCGGGGAAGGTGAGGAAGAACACACTGTAGGAACAGGTGGTGATGTATCTACCCCTATTGTACCGCGTGGATGCATCGGAGTTTGGGATGAACCCCTCTTACCCGGTCGCTACTACCTAAATAATAGGGCATATGTACCTACAATTATACCTACTCGTTTAATCACATGGACATACAAGGGTGGTTATGTCAAACGGGAAATTCAACTGAGTGTTGATGATGAGGGTACTATTACTCAGGAACCAACCAAAAATATCACCATTGAACAACCCAAATCAGCCGCAGACGCTGCTATCAATGTTCGGGTTGAGGGTTGGGAATTTCCTGTCGAAGTCCGAGCAGTTGTACAAGTCACACCTAAAAATGCCCCGCGTGTTGTTGCCTCTATTGGTACACTACAGGATGTGGAAGATAGAATTGTGACTCCGGCTATTCGTGATATCTTTCGTACCATCGGTGGTCAGAAAGGTCGTAAGGTTATGGACTTCGTTGATGCTCGTGGCGTAATTGTTGCCGAAGCTGAGGAGATTGTAGCAATAGAAGCAGCTAAAGCCGGTGTAACTCTACAAGAGTTGCGTCTGGGTGAAGCAGCTATTCCCCCAGAGCTAATGGTAGCTACCTTGCGTAAACAGTTAGCCACACAGTTACAGGCTACCTACAAGGAAGAGAAGGAAGCACAGAAGGAACGTATTGCTGTTGAGAAGGAACGTGCCGAAGCCAATCAGCAGTCTATGTTGGTTACAGCTAGGTTGCAACGTGACGCCGCTATATTTACCAAAGACAGAGAAAAGACTCTAGGTGAAGGTGAAAAGCTTCGTATGATTGAGGTTGCCGCTGGCCAGAAAGCACAGACCGAAGTACTTGGTGCTGAGATTGTTGCTGACCTGAAGAAACTTCAAATGACCTTGGAGTTTGCGTCTGCTAACCCAGATATAGTTAAGTATCCAACCGTCCTTGTTAATTCAGGTGGTGGTGGATCAAACCTTGAAGGTGCTGCCGCAGTGCTCGGTTATTCAAACTTAGCAACATCAGTTGCCAAGAAGAATGAAATAGCCGATGCCGCTAAACGTGCAGACAGCGTAGCTAACCGATAACCCGGTTCGTAATATAGAAACAAAAAGCCCCACTAGTTGGGGCTTTTTTATTGACATTACTGTAAATTAGTGCGATACTGGTCCCATATTAATTAACAGGCAACAACAATGGCAAGCAGACGCAAACCTATAACCATCGAAGTTGGATGTATGTACAAAGACCGTCAAGGTTATGTACACAATGTACACAATGAGAATCCCAATGGTACATTCTCTACGTCGTGTTACTGGGGTTACAACAACCACTTATCCAATGGTAGAATACCATTCCGGCCAGAAGAGAACAGGCAATGGCACCGTCGGGACTTGGTGGAACTTCATGTAGTTGAGAACTTGACTTAATCAATTAGTATGATACAATCTTATTTACACACACACAGGAGATAATTATGGTTGATTTAACAATTGTAATCACTGATGAGAACCGGGAAGATATTGCAGCCGTAACAATCTATCAAGATGGTTCCGATGCCGAAGCAGCTACCCGTATCATTCAATGGATCATTGAAGAGTATGAGGCAGATGAATCTGAAGAAGATATATTAGCCCCACTCGAAGTTATCCGTCCTGATCCTGACCCAGAGAAAGCACGACCAACTTACCGGGAAGCAACTATTGAAGATGCAAGACGGTTTGAAGATGTGGCTAAAGCGTGGATGAAGGGAAACAACCCGGCCAACATGTTCACTGACTGTAAGAGCGTATCTTACAGCACTATCATGGAGTTCTTGGCTAACCAAGAGGGTGTCACTGTCTATAAAGCTGGTGTTGGACAACCACTGGATAAAAGATTAATAAAACAACGTAAAAGATAGTTGACTTTTCAGATTACCCGGTATATAATGTGGGTTCATTAACTAGCTCATACAGAGGATAAAATATGCAATTAAATGTAACAGCCAAAGCGAACGATGGAAGGGCAGTTCGCGTAACCGCAGCACAAGCCAAAGCAATTGAGAGTATTTCTAATACTCGTAAAGGTGGATGTGCATCAGTTCATGGATACAAAGTAGCGACAGGATTTTACCCCGGTGAGGAAGCCGTGGTTAACCTACAAGCTATAACTCACTTCTCCCAGAAGCGACTCTATGAGCGTAAAAGGCAAGCACTCCTTGCTATTGCTTATCGGGATGTTGCCGAAGCAGTTGCCAAGGATGACCTGTTCAAGGGCATGAAGGCAGAAAAAGTACTGAAGACGTTTGATGCTCGGAAGCAAATGCTTCTAAATCAAATTGACAGGAACCTTCAAGATAAGCCGAAAAATGCTCATCAGGAAGGCCACGTAAGATGCTACGCCTATTTCGGAGACTGTAAAGTACACCTTGTTACTGAAACAGTTGATGGAATCAAGCAGCCAGTCACAGATGCCGATGGTGCCTGTGAGTGTGACAGCATCACGGTTCCTTACCTCGAACTTAACAAGACAATTGTTAAGGAAGGTAGACGTAAAACCAAGAAGTCCGGGGCCGGAGTTGTAATGGGTAACTACATCGAAAAATGCCTCAACCAGCGAAGTGTCGGTTATAAGACACTCTCACTGAAGGCTAATAACTTTGAATCATTCAAGGTTGATCGAATGGAATTTCTTCCTGAAGATGTAGCTTCATTCGGTAGTATCATTACCGAATAAAAAAGATTGTTGTGTGGTGTGTTGTAGGGGCTTGACATTTCGGTGTCAGGCCCTTATAATTTACACACTTTAAAACATCAGGAGACATGTATGTTAACAGGGCCGAGCATAAAAAAGTATGAAGAAGGGTACGGTATATTTTATACTAGAACCGCCAAATCTTACCTTGGACATTCAATACATAGCATTCGTAAAAAAATACATACCCGTCTCACAGAAACTGGTGAAATTAAATTAGAGGCACATCTGTCATGGAGAGGTAACCCTCTAATAGTAGATGTAGCTGAAATGCAACCAGATTCGGTAACAATACACAATTGCAATGTATTTTTAAAAGTTATAGACAAAAATTACGACGGTCACAAATGTGAGGGATGTCACGCCACAGATGCTGATGGTGATCGTGATGGAAAAATGTTTTGTATACCGTAGTGTTATATGTTATAATTTACACACTTTAAACATCAGAGAACACCAACATGACAGATCCTAAACCAATTGAAGAAACTGAAGCACAACGTAAAATGCTGGATGAGATGATGGATAATATCTGGGCCGACGATAAGCGTGATAAGGAACGTGAAGAACAGGGACTACCCCCGTTCAGCCCTGATGAAGAATGGTATATCTGGGAGTTCGTCAAGTCTGGTGATGTTCTGATAGACTTCAATGGTCACTTAGGTGAAGGTATTGGCCCGGTTAAAGCAACTGACACACAGTGGGCCGATGATCTTGGTGAGCATGGCTGGTTACATCATGTTCTCTTTGATATGATTGGTGCCAACTGGCACAAGCTCACTATGGCATCGTTCTATGCCAACCATTATGCCAAGACCCCGGAACGTAAACAACGCTACAACGATATACACGCGGCTGTTACCCTCTGGACACTGAACAAGCAATCCAAGATTCCTTACATTGTTCACCCCAAGCGTATGTATACCAAGTGTGGTGAGTGTAACAAGTCATACAGCATTACCTTTGATGGTAAGCTGTTCAAGTTCCACAGCAACGGCAACCAACCCTGTGAAAATGCTGGTGGTATCCAAGACTGGAACGCTGGCCGGGTTGAGATACCTAGTGGAGTGATGGTAGTAGCCAATGACTTTACCAGCCTTGCATTTAAACAAATGCCTGATCGTCATACTAATGACAAAATTGAAATGTTCAATACTGCCAATGACTATGCAGAAGTTGGTATACTTCATTCATTCGTTGGTAACTCTTGCCCCGGCATCTACGTAGATGATGATGGTGTAATCACCGTTGCCAATGAACCATGGGATGAAGATGATGATGATATTGACAAACATATTTCCCTCGGTATAGGTGAAGAAAAGGCCCGCGTATGTACTGATCTATGGTGGTGGTCTGGAATGGATAAAGACCTGTACCTTGAACGTATGACCCGGAGGTTTGATGAAGATACCGAAACAGAATGGACACCTGAGAAGCGTGCATCCTTTCTGGAACGTGATGTTGAAGGTGAAGTACACGTTGAACCCGGTGTATATGAAATGATCCTCCCCGGCAACTACCATGTTAATGGTAAAGACTATGAGGGTGGTGAAATCTATGCCAAACTCCGAAGGGTCGGGGATTGTAAATAAAACTTGACAGTAACCAGTGTTGGTGTATAATAGAACGTACATCAACAGAGGAGAACACCATGACAGTTCAAGTAGAATTAGAAGCAGGGGAAATGGTAATCGTTCCTGATAGTATAGCCCGGAAGATTATGGAAGTAACCATGAGTCTCTGTGAAGAAATGTATAACATGGAAGATGATGAACTGAGACCGCAACTCGGAGAAATCCGAGACCTTCTGGATGGTTATAACCTTCTCAAGAGGAAATAATGAAAGCACTAATTAATTTATTATTTTTACTTACACTCGGTGTGGCTATAGCCGCTGTTGCTCTGTTCTTCTTTGGTATAGAGCCGGTTAACTGGCAGATGCTATCTTTGACGGCTATAGTACCCGGTGTATTATTCCTTATACTTGATGTATACCAGCGAGGTCGTCCTGATGAAAAAGTATAACTCAGTAGCACTCATAGCATTCACCGTCGAACATGATGATGAGAAGGAACCTACGGCTGAAGAACTCCGGGCTGGGTTAGCAAGACGGATGAAACTACTTGACAGTGAAGGTGATGAAGGGTATGTTGAAGCTGTAGGTGGAGACATCACCGATACCGTGGAGACATTAACATGAATATAATGACAAGGGAAGAACTCACTGAATGTATTCTGGGTAGTCACGTGGGCTTCGAGGGATACAGACAATACGGTGACGGTCGGCATTATGAGTTTCATATTATTGTGCGTGATGCCGATGCTCACAAACTTACCGCTCACATGATAGCCGCGAGAGCGAAAGCAGAAGAAGATGCGAAGCCGAAGCCTAAAAGTTTCGTATGTAGTTTTGTATCTGAATACAAAAGGGAGGCTGTTTGTGCCAACACATGAAGAAATACTAGCACTACCTACACCCCGGCTACTTGCTTACTACCAGAAGTACCGGGGTTATGAGTGGGATGGATATCCCGATGAGGAATTGTTGGACTATCAAATAGCCCGCCGTGATTGGATGAAAAAACTCCGGGTGGAACTCAGTAAACGGAATCACGTGCCAAGAAAATGAAAGACTTTTACCTATTGATAGATGATGTCCGGGGTGTGGATCACGTTGGGGAAGTTGACCTCATCGCTAGAACCGCCTCAGATGGCCGTGACGCCCTGTTAAACAATCAGGTTACTCATCTATACATAGATAATGATCTAGGTTCAGATCAAGACATGGAAGGGATACAGATACTTGAATGGGCTCGTGATAACAACTGCGTCCCCGGGCATGTAAGTATTGTGTCATCTAACCCCCCAGCGAAGAGACGTATGGAAGCTGTGTTGTTCTTTGACTTGGGGTATACTTACCATTCGAGCACCGGGTGGTGGTACTAATTTTTTTTAAAGGGGAAATGACCCTCCATCCCCCCAACCGCCATCCTAGTTTACAATCTAATTTACAGATTGTCAATAAATATAATTTACAGATTGAGTAAAAAGGGGTTGTAATTTACAAAGCAGTAGTGCATACTTCAAGGGAATTTAAACGAGGAGAAAATTATGGGTTATACACATTATTGGAACAATGCAGAATTCACCACGAAGCAATGGGACGCCCTCTCCAAAGATGCGACTGCATTATTTGGGCACTGCAAAATGGAAGGTATTCTATTAGCAGAGGAATATGATAAACCCAACACTCCGCCTCATATAGGTATGGAATGTATATTGTTTAATGGTCAGGGTGATGAGGGACATGAAACTTTTATGTTGGAAAAAACACCCAATGAATCTAATTTTTGTAAAACCGCCCGCAAGGATTACGATGTAGCTGTTGTAGCCCTTCTTCATATAGCGGCATACCACAACCCTAAGTTAATCTATACGTCTGACGGTGAGGTTGATGAGCTGGCAGATGGGGTTAAGCTGGGTAATAATATCATCAATAGGTTTAAGACCGGTCAGGTAATAGATGGTGTATGTGATGAACTCCCAGATTTACCGGGGTTGACATTACATACAAAATAGTTGTATAATAGAACTTCATTAATCAGCAAGG
>Ga0307375_10003819_pt1 | contig 14589 bp, 16 predicted proteins | sample TR1MG_FD_202531 | JGI IMG/M metagenome (GOLD analysis project Ga0307375, IMG submission 202531) | Soil microbial communities from Risofladan, Vaasa, Finland - TR-1 | ecosystem: Environmental > Terrestrial > Soil > Coastal area > Acid sulfate soil | place: Finland: Risofladan, Vaasa | collected...
AAATCCTGACTACTCGCATCATTGACCTGGTCTGTCCGATCGGAAAAGGTCAGCGAGGACTGATCGTCTCGCCACCAAAGGCTGGAAAGACGATGGTTCTGCAGGCGATTGCCAATGCGATAACCACCAACAACCCAGAGTGTCACCTGATGGTCGTGCTAGTTGATGAACGACCTGAAGAGGTCACTGATATGCAGCGCTCGGTTAAGGGCGAAGTAATCGCCTCAACATTTGACCGTCCTGCCGAAGATCACACGACGGTTGCCGAGTTGGCGATCGAGCGGGCCAAGCGCCTGGTCGAACTTGGACACGATGTGGTTGTCCTACTCGATTCGATCACCCGACTTGGGCGTGCCTACAACTTGGCTGCTCCTGCCAGCGGGCGCATCTTGTCAGGCGGAGTGGACTCGGCAGCGCTCTACCCGCCGAAAAAGTTTTTTGGCGCGGCCCGTAATATCGAAAATGGCGGTTCGCTCACGATCTTGGCCACAGCTCTGGTCGAGACCGGTTCAAGGATGGACGAAGTCATCTTCGAAGAATTCAAGGGCACTGGAAATATGGAGCTAAAACTTGATCGGCGGATGGCTGATAAGAGAATTTTTCCAGCAGTCGACGTCGACGCTTCCGGTACTCGCAAGGAAGAAATTCTCATGGGGGCAGAAGAGCTCAGCATTGTTTGGAAACTCAGGCGAGTTCTCCATGCTCTCGACTCGCAAGCCGCTCTCGAACTCCTGCTGGACAAGATGAAGGGGACCAAGACCAACGTCGAATTCCTGCTCCAGATCCAGAAAACGACCGTTGGCCCCACCCAGGAGTTTTAACTCCGGCTAAGTCTCGAATTTATTGATCCTGCCTCATTTTCATGGTTTGCCTTCCGAGGGGTAGACTTTTGAGGTTGCCGGTTCACGCAATCTCGGACTCACCCGGACCTACCCGGGCCCAAAGTCCAAAGCGACCCGGCTCCCAACCACCAGGAGAAGCTAATGAAGCCCGAGATCCACCCGAATTACGTCGACACAAAGGTGACCTGCAACTGCGGGGAGACTTTTACGACTCGATCTACCGCCGCAAGCGGATCGATCCATGCCGATGTCTGCTCGGCCTGTCACCCGTTCTACACCGGCAAGCAGAAGATCCTTGACACTGGTGGCCGGGTCGCCAAGTTCGAACAGCGCTTCGGCAAGAAGTAGCGATCTTGACGCCGTGACCTTCCGCATTCGTGCGGAGGGCGCGGCGTTTTTTATTTGAATTTATTTCTGTTTTAGGAGGTCAGATGAGCAGCGAAGAATTTGGTGCGGCGCTGGCCCTGATCGACGAGTACGCGCAGATCGAAGGTGAGTTGGCCACACCCGATATTCATTCCGATCCGGTTAAATCTCGTCAACTGGGTCGTAGATATTCCCAATTAGGACCAATTGTGGCTGGATATCGGGCTTGGCATGCAGCGCTGGAAGATCTTCAAGCGGCGCGGGAGTTAGCCGCCGAGGACGAAGCCTTTAGTAGCGAGATCCCTGAACTTGAAGTCAAAGTCAATGAAGCCGCTGCGCACCTGCAACATTTGATGTTGCCGCGCGATCCCAATGATGACCGGGATGTAATCCTGGAAATCAAAGCTGGCGAGGGTGGTGACGAATCAGCAATTTTTGCTGGTGATTTGCTACGCATGTACTTGCGTTATGCAGAAAGACGTGGCTGGAAAACCGAAGTGCTAGAAGCAACAGATAGCACCATGGGTGGATACAAAGATATTTCGGTGGCCGTGAAGTCGCGAGGCGTTCCCGAGGCTGGCCAGGCGCCATTCGCCAGACTCAAGTACGAAGGCGGCGTCCACCGGGTTCAGCGGGTTCCAGAGACCGAATCCCAAGGGAGAATCCATACTTCGGCCGCAGGTGTGCTGGTTCTTCCCGAAGCTGAAGAAGTCGATGTCTCGTTGGATATGAATGATTTACGGGTCGATGTTTACCGTTCCAGTGGCCCTGGCGGCCAGAGCGTCAACACCACCGACTCGGCGGTTCGGCTGACGCATATCCCAACAGGCATCGTCGTTTCATGTCAGAACGAAAAGAGCCAACTCCAGAATAAAGAGTCGGCTCTTAGAATTATGCGTGCTCGTCTACTTGCCGCGGCCAACGAGGCGGCGGATGCGGCGGCTTCGGCGGAGCGACGCTCACAAGTACGAACGGTTGATCGAAGCGAACGAATTCGCACCTATAACTATCCGGAGAACCGCATTAGTGATCACCGGGTCAACTACAAGGCATATAACCTAAATGCTGTGCTTGACGGTGAGATTGACCCTGTTGTCCAAGCGTTGGTTGATGCAGATACTGCATCCAAATTGGCTGCAGTGAACGAAAGTTAAGCTGAGAGTCAAACAATGAGTCCAAGCATTCGCGTTCACCTTGCGGATGCGGCGCATCTGCTGGCAAGCGCCGGTCTTCAGTCTCCCCGCGTGGACGCCGAATTGATCGCCGCGCATGTGCTTGATACCTCGCGAGGTGGCATTTGGACTTACGACCATTTCTCATCGGTACAGGTGGAGATTTTTGATTCACTTGTTGCGGCGCGCTCAAAGGGCGTGCCCCTGCAATATCTCCTAGGCGCTGCCCCCTTTAGGCAGATCTCACTACTTGTCGGACCAGGAGTTCTAATACCGAGACCAGAGACGGAGTCGGTCGCGCAGCAAGCAATTGAACTCGCCCGTGAAATTTCAGCCGAAGGCTCGACCGCCAGCTGCACGGTGGTTGATCTTGGTGCAGGTAGTGGAGCTATCGCGATAAGCATCGGACTGGAAGCACCTGGATCGAGAGTATTCGCCGTTGAACTCGAAAAGGACGCCTATGTTTGGTTGGCTCGAAATGTGTCTGCCCTGGCGCCCACGGTGGAGATAGTCAATGCGGATGTTGAGTCGGCGCTGCCCGATTTGAATGGCGTGGTAGATATCGTCGTAGCGAATCCGCCATATGTGCCAACGGCTCTGGCTTTGCCTGCCGAGATTACTAATTTCGAGCCGCCCGCGGCACTCTGGGGAGGTAACGAAGATGGCACCGTGGTGCCGGCCAAATTCATTGCGGCGGCCGCCCGCTTGCTCCGTGAAGACGGTTGGCTCATCTGCGAACACAGTGATACACATGCCCCACAAATTGCAGAGTTAATGGCGGTAGATTTTCATCAGATTACGCTTCATCACGACTTGAACGATCGCCCTAGATGGACCTCGGGGCGAAGGAAGGTGGGTCGTTGAGCAATATCGTCCGCGTTCCAGACCTGGTTGATGATCGAGAAGATATCGTCACTCGCGCGGTCGGAATCCTCAAGCGCGGTGGCCAAGTCGTATTTCCAACTGAACATTCATATGCGATTGCTGTTGACGCTTTTAATGTTGAAGCCGTTCTGGGCTTGAACTCGCTCCGTGGCGCGGAAAATGGAACTGCACTGCCAGTTATGATCGGCTCGCCACGAACCTTGAACGGAATCGCCAGGGATATTCCACCCGTTTGCGATCTGTTGATTGCCGCGCTCTGGCCGGGTCTGCTGACCCTGGTTCTGCCAACTTCGTTGGGTCTTGCCTGGGATTTAGGAGATGGAGGGGCATTAGGCAAAGTCGCGGTGCGAATGCCATTGCACCCGCTGGCTATCGACATACTCCGGGCAAGCGGACCGCTGGCCGTGACCACCGCCGCGCCGGTAGGTGCACCGATTCCCCTTGATATTGGGGCTTTGGCCGAACTTATCGTCGAATCGGCAGAACTAATACTTGACGTGGGCTCTCTTGTCAGCGGCCCCCCCTCAACGATCATCGATTTGGCCTCGGATGAACCACTTCTTCTGCGTGAAGGGGCATACACGCGGGATCGCCTGAGACAGATTGCCCCCGACTTGGTCTTAGATTGAGCCACTAGCACCTTTGACATCCGCCGCACTCGATCTACTGCTGATCAGGAGAGAAGATGACCAACGTTCCATTCTGGGGTCCCGATTTCGGCGCACTACAAGCAGAAGACCCGGAAATTGCCGGGGTCATTCTGGCCGAGTTGGATCGTCAGCGCTCCGGACTCCAACTTATTGCAAGTGAAAACTTCACTTCTCCTGCCGTTCTGGCAGCTCTGGGATCGACGCTGTCTAACAAATATGCAGAGGGATATCCGGGTCGACGCTATTACGGTGGCTGCGCTGAAGTGGACAAAGCCGAATATCTAGGCATCGAAAGAGCCAAGGCGCTCTTTGGTGCCGAACACGCCAACTTGCAGCCTCACTCTGGCGCGAGTGCCAACATTGCGGTGTATGCGGCCTTCGCAAAGCCTGGCGATACGGTTTTAGCGATGTCCTTGCCACACGGCGGGCACCTGACTCATGGTTCCAAGGTGAACTTTTCTGGCAAATGGTTCAATGTCGTTTCTTATGGCGTACGTGAATCCGACGATTTGATCGACTACGACCTCCTTAGAGATACGGCCATAGCGAACAAGCCAAAAATGATCTGTACGGGTGCAACCGCTTATCCACGCTTAATCGATTTTGAAAAAGTCCGCGCGATTTGCGATGAGGTAGGCGCCATTATGTGGGTTGATGCCGCGCACTTCATTGGTCTGGTTGCGGGCAAGGCGATCCCATCGCCCGTCCCATATGCAGACGTCGTTTCGTTCACAACGCACAAAGTCCTTCGCGGCCCTCGCGGTGGCATGATCGTGTGCAAGGCCGAACATGCGGCGGCGATCGATAAGGCAGTCTTTCCAGGCATGCAGGGTGGACCACTCATGCACGCCGTCGCCGCTAAGGCGGTTTCATTAAAGGAAGCCTCAACCCCGGCTTATCAAAGTTACGCGCGAAACGTGATTGCCAACGCTCAAGCGCTAGCCGCTGGGTTGGAGAAAGAAGGGATGAGAGCAGTCTCTGGCGGTACCGATACTCACCTGGTACTCATGGATATTCGTGGAACCGGCACGAGTGGAGCCGAGGCCGAAAGACGTTGCGATGCTGCTGGAATCACTCTCAACAAAAATTCGATTCCATTCGATCCAGAGACTGCCGCAGTAACTTCTGGAATTCGAGTCGGTACGCCTGCAGTAACAACCCAGGGGATGGGCATTGATGAGATGGTCACAATTTCATCTCTAATCGGTCGAGCAGTTCGAGACGACACCGGACGCGAAGCCGAATCAATAAGGCAAGAAGTTCACTCACTGACTTCTGCCCATCCGGTCTACCCCGTATAAGAATCGAAGATAGTGCGCGAATACCTTCTTACTGCGGTCGTTGCGGGCGCCGTGACTTATTTGTTGACCCCGTTGGTGAGAGTGCTTGCCATTCGATTCGGTGCCGTAGCGTCGATTCGCGCGCGAGACGTTCATCTAAAACCAACACCTCGGTGGGGCGGGATTGCAATGCTGGGGGGAATGCTGGTCGCACTGCTGGTTGCCTATCACCTGCCACTGCTTCATCACGCTTTCAAAAACGGTAATGATGTAATTGCCATCGCCAGCGGAGCAATTTTGATCACACTGCTCGGAGTTGCCGATGACATCTGGCAGTTGGATGCATTAACCAAATTAGCCGGGCAGTCGCTGGCCGCTGGCGTCATGGTGTCACAGGGAATGCAGTTGCTCTGGCTACCGATCCATGGCGTTCTGGCGCTGCCGCCAGTTGTTGGTCCCTTCATCACGGTGCTATTTGTTTTGATCGCAGTTAACGCAGTCAATTTCGTGGATGGTCTGGATGGACTGGCTGCTGGCATCGTCGCAATTTCGGCGAGTTCATTCTTTGCCTATTCGTACCTGCTTGCCGTCGTACATGGTTTTTCGAGGGCTAGCGCGGCCACTTTGATCACCGCGGTCCTCGTCGGGATGTGTGCCGGTTTTCTGCCACATAACGTTAGCCCGGCCCGAATTTTCATGGGAGATTCTGGCGCCATGCTCCTTGGTCTACTGCTCGCCTCGGCAGTGATCTCGCTAACCGGTGGCCTCGATGCGAATGGGCTCTCGGCTGAGAAACTTGCTCCTGCCTTGCTCCCGCTACTGCTGCCAGTGGCGATTATGGCGATACCGCTGCTTGATATGGGCCTTGCAATCATTAGGCGAACCAGCGCAGGGCGCTCGCCCTTTGCTCCAGACCGGGAGCATTTACATCACCGACTGCTTGGAATTGGTCATTCCACGAAACAGGCAGTCTTCGTTCTGTACCTCTGGGCGGCTGCAATTGCCTTTCCATTTTCTGCTTCGGCGTTTCTGCCGCTCCGGTGGGCTGTGGTCGCTGGGTTCTGCGCGCTGGGCCTGGCCACACTCATGACCTTGAAAGCGGTTGCCAGACCGCGCCTGCACCGGTGACCAGTTTCGAGGCCGCCGCTTTCCGAGGTGCCCGACTCCCCGCGCTCATCGCAATTTCGGGTTTGGTGGTTATTTTCTGGTCTGTCAAAGGGACGAAAGGGGCGATTGGGGCACTTATCGGCGGATCGATCGCCCTCGTCTTTTTTGCAATTCACCTCATTGTGTCCAAGGTCACCCGAAGGGCGGATCCGGCCTATGTCATGGCACTTGCCTTCGCCTCCTACTTTGCCAAGCTATTGGTTCTGCTCCTGTTCCTAGTCAGTTCTGCCGGGACCAAGGCCTTTGATCCGATCGCTTTTGCGGTATCTACCCTTGTCGTGAGCGTGGCGTGGCTGGCTGGCGAAGTTTTGGCCTATATCCGCCGCGGTTGAGCCCCGTCTTGCCGCCACGGCCTGCGGCTACCTGCGATAGACGCGTATAGCAGGAGTGTGTGAAATCTGGCACACACGTTCGCTGTGAGTTCGCCTCGAGGGGAGGATGTCGGCTATTCTTCGCGACGCGATGAGCCAACAAGGTACCCCCGAATCCGGACCTAAGAACCCGGGTGATGGAGCCGCGTGGAGCATCGTGAGTTACCTGCTCTCGGGCCTGATTTTTTGGGGCGGGGCTGGCTGGCTCTTGGATCGCTGGCTCGGCACCAAGGTTTTCATCTTGGTCGGCCTGATTCTCGGGGCAGGCGCTTCGCTCTACTTGGTCTGGCTCAGATACGGTAGGCAGTAGACAGGCCGACGGCCAGCAAGTCACTGGGTAAACGGTTCGATCCAATCCGGTCAAGGAGTGTTACTGGTGAATGTCGCAGGCGCTGGCTTTGAGCCGCCAAGTAGCGCGGACTTCATTTTTTCGCCATTCATTGGCCAATCGGCATATTTGACCAAACCAATAGCGCTTGTGTTCCTGTCTGTCCTGTTCATATCAATTTTCTTTATTGTCGCGGCTAAAAAGGCCGCGATTGTTCCTTCGCGACTTCAATTCGCGGGCGAGAGCCTTTACGGCTTCGTAAGGAACGACTTAGGCAGGGACATCATCGGTCCGGAGTTCATCCGATTCGTTCCATTTCTCTTTACCATGTTCACCTTTGTCCTGGTCAATAATATTTTCGGCATCGTGCCCTTTCTCCAATTCCCCACCATGTCGCGCTTTAGTTTTCCAGTGGTGCTCTCGGTGCTCACTTTCGTGGTTTTCCATGCCACGGCCATTAAGCACAAAGGGCTTGGGGGCTACCTCAAAGAGATCATGTTCATGCCGGGTGTTCCGAAATTGGTCTACATAATTTTGACGCCGATGGAACTAATGACTTTTTTCTTTACTCGCCCGGTCACCCTTGCAGTACGTCTGTTTGCAAATATGTTCGCAGGACACCTCTTGCTGCTTGTGTTTATTTTGGGTGGCGACCACCTTCTCCACGGCGCTATCGGATTGAAACTCGTTAGTCCATTCGCATTTACCATCGGTATTGCACTTACATTTTTTGAATTTCTAGTGCAATGCCTGCAGGCTTACATTTTCACCCTCTTGACAGCTCTCTACATCGCCGGAGCACTTTCCGACGAGCACTAAACATCACCAACTGTCGTATCTGCCCGAGCATCCGCTTAGGCAGCAATCGAAAGGGAAGAGAAGAAAAATGAAGGGCACCCTCAACCTCGTCGGATATGGCCTTTCGGCCATTGGGCCGGCAATTGCTACTGGCCTGATCTTTGCTGCCTACATCAATGGCGTCGCACGCCAGCCAGAGGCGCGTGGCGTACTTCAGCCAATCGCATTCCTTGGATTTGCCCTTGCTGAAGCGCTCGCGCTCTTCGGTCTAGTGCTTGCCTTCGTGCTCTAAATCATGTCTTACGTACTTCTAGCCGCTGAGGGCGGGAATAATCCGCTCATTCCGGTGCTCCCTGAGTTAGTGGCGGGCATAATCGCCTTTTCACTCCTCTTCTTTGTGCTGCGCAAGTACGTAACGCCGATGTTCGAAAAGGCATTTGCCGATCGCACCGCGGCGATTCAGGGCGGACTCGAAAAGGCCGAGAAGGCGCAGGCCGAAGCAGCTCTGGCGCTATCGACCTATCAGGCTCAGCTTGCGGAGGCACGAGGCGAATCTTCGCGACTGCGCGAAGAAGCTCGTGAACAAGGTGCGGCCATAATCGAAGACATGCGAGCTCAGGCGCAAGCCGAATCGGCTCGCATTGTTACCGCGGCTCACTCTCAGATCGAGGCTGAACGTCAGCAGGCGCTCACCTCGCTCCGTCATGAAATTGGCTCTCTTGCTACTTCGCTTGCTTCCAAAATTGTGGGAGAGGCACTTGAAGATCAGGTGCGTCAGTCGGGCGTAGTCGACCGTTTCCTAAGCGATTTAGAGGCGGCTAACTAGTCATGCGCGGATCCAGTCGGTCATCTCTTGTCGCCTCCCGGTCATCTCTCGATAAGCAACTCGGCAATGTCGATTCATCAGGGGCATCAAGGCTTTCGGCTGACTTGTTCGCGCTCGTAAATGTGTTGAACAGTTCGACGAGCTTGCGGCGGGCCCTTACTGACCCTTCACGCAGCGGCGAGGACAAGGCAGACCTGATCACCGATTTGATCTCTGGCCAGGTTGAGCCAGAAGCTCTGGCAATTGCATCGGCTGCGGTATCACTACGTTGGTCTACGCCAAGAGACTTGGTGGATGCATTTGAATATTTGGCAGTTGAAGCTGAAGCGGCGGCTGCCAACTTAGACGGAAAACTGGACGATCTTGAAGAAGAACTCTTCCGCTTCGGACGGATTCTGGTTGAGAATCCAGCCTTGCGCAGGGCCTTGGTCGATCAGAGCATTGACCGGACGGACCGAGTTGCTCTCCTTTCGTCGCTGGTTGATGCCAAGGTGAGCGCATCAAGCGCCCGTCTTATCAAGGTTTTGGTCGGGGCGCCACGAGGTCGGAGCATTGAACAGGGTCTCGCCGATTTCGCCGATATCGCTGCCGCCAGGCGCAATCGCCTGGTCGCGCTGGTTCGCAGTGCAATTCCGCTCTCAGCAGAGCAGCGATCTCGCTTGAGTGCGGCTCTCACCGCTCAAATTGGGCAACCGATCAGACTAAATATCGAAGTGGATCCGAGCACGATTGGTGGCGTCGTCGTTCGGCTCGGGGATGAAGAGGTTGATGGCACGATCGTCAGCCGACTCAGTAATGCCAGGCGAGCACTCGCAGGGTAAATGGCTTACCCATCGCGCCGCGGTGGGTTCTTTGAGAAAGAGCCAATTGGTTTATCCGATTGGGACGACAGGAGTACACGATGGCGGAGCTCACGATCCGACCGGAAGAAATTCGAGATGCGCTCGAGAAATTCGTAGCAGCATACGAACCCGGCACCGCGACGCGTGAAGAGGTTGGTGTCGTAACTGAGGCTGGTGACGGCATTGCTCGGATTGAAGGCTTGCCTTCGACTATGACCAACGAACTTCTTCAGTTTGAAGACGGCACTCTCGGGATTGCGCTGAACCTTGATGTTCGCGAAATCGGCGTCGTCATCCTCGGTGAATTCACCGGCATTGAGCAGGGAGGGATCGTACGCCGTACTGGCGAGATTCTTTCCGTGCCAGTCGGTGATGGCTACTTGGGTCGCGTAGTAGATGCCCTGGGCAACCCAATCGACGGTAAGGGCGAAATCCAAGCAGAGGCACGACGCGTTCTCGAACTCCAAGCCCCAACTGTGGTTCAACGCCAGCCGGTCAAGGAGCCGATGCAGACCGGCATCAAAGCCATTGATGCCATGACCGCGATTGGTCGCGGCCAAAGACAACTAATCATTGGTGATCGCCAGACCGGCAAAACTGCGATCGCCATCGACACGATCATCAACCAGCGCGAAAACTGGAAGAGCGGTGACCCGAAAAAGCAGGTCAAATGCATCTACGTAGCGATCGGGCAGAAGGGCTCAACAATCGCAGCGGTGCGGGAAGCTCTCGAGGAAGCCGGCGCGATGGATTACACAACAATCGTCGCCGCTCCTGCTTCAGATCCGGCCGGCTTTAAGTACATTGCCCCATATACGGGCTCGGCAATTGGACAGCACTGGATGTACCAAGGCCAGAGCGTCTTAATCGTTTTTGACGACTTGTCCAAGCAGGCCGAGGCATACCGAGCAGTATCCTTGCTACTCCGCCGCCCACCGGGCCGTGAAGCTTATCCGGGCGATGTCTTCTACTTACACTCGCGCCTACTCGAGCGTTGCGCAAAGCTTTCCGACGATCTCGGCGCTGGATCGATGACCGGGCTTCCGATTATCGAAACCAAGGGCAATGACGTTTCTGCTTTCATTCCGACCAACGTTATTTCGATCACCGACGGCCAGTGCTTCCTTGAGACCGATCTATTTAACTCAGGTGTTCGTCCGGCAATTAACGTAGGTATTTCGGTGTCGCGGGTTGGTGGATCAGCACAGATTAAAGCGATGAAGAAGATCGCTGGTCGGCTCCGTCTTGATCTTGCCCAATTCCGCGAGCTCGAAGCCTTTGCCGCCTTCGGTTCCGATCTAGATGCGGCCTCGAAAGCTCAGCTAGAACGCGGTGCCCGTATGGTCGAACTACTGAAGCAGGGTCAGTACTCGCCATTTTCGGTTGAACGTGAGGTCGTATCCATCTGGGCTGGTACCACGGGGAAGTTGGATTCAATTCCAGTATCTGATATCCGGCGCTTTGAAGGCGAACTGCTCGATTTCGTCGCCAGAGAACGGAAAGCGATTTTAGAGGTCATTGCCGAAACTAAAGACCTCTCTGACGACACGGTAGCGTCTCTGACCGAAGCGGTTGAAACTTTCAAAGAGCAATTTGTGAGCAGTGATCAGAAAGTCAAGGAGGCTGCAGCTTTAGCCCTTGATGACGAGGAAATCGGTCAAGAGAAGGTCACTCGTTACGTGGCCGCTCCGGCGGAGAAGAAGTAACTAAATGGGCGCTCAACTTAGAATCTATCGCCGGCGCATGCGCTCCGTTAAAGCGACCAAGAAGATCACGAAGGCCATGGAACTAATCTCGGCATCTCGGATCGTCAAGGCTCAGCAACGGGTTCACGCATCGTCCCCATACGCGACTGAACTAACGCGTGCGGTGTCGGCGGTGGCCACTTATTCAAATGTTGACCACCCCCTTACGTCCGCGGTCGAAAATCCGCGTCGTGCAGCAGTTCTAATAATTACCAGCGATCGAGGCATGGCGGGTGCCTACTCCAACAATGCGATCAAAGAGGGAGACCAGCTCTCAAGCCTCCTGCGCGAGCGTGGACTTGAAGTGGCTTCTTACCTGGTTGGCAGGAAGGCGCTTAGTTACTACCGGTTCCGCAACCGTCCAGTCGCTGGATCTTGGAGTGGCTTTAGCGACAACCCCACGTATCTCAATGCCAAAGAAATTGCGGATTCGCTAATTACGGCTTTCCTCCAGCCAACCGATGAAGGCGGCGTGGACGAACTCCATATTGTTTATACCGAATTCCGTTCGATGGTTACTCAACTACCGTTGGTAAAGCGTCTTCTCCCTCTTGAGGTGGTTGAAAGCGATGCGCCACCACCTGGTGGAGTGTTTCCGCTATATGAGTTTGAGCCAACAGGGGTTGACGTACTCGATGCCCTGTTGCCTCGTTACGTGGAGAGCCGCGTATTCAATGCGCTGCTCCAATCTGCAGCTTCTGAACATGCGGCACGTCGCCGCGCGATGAAATCGGCAACTGACAACGCCGAAGAGTTAATCAAGTCGCTTACCCGACTTGCGAACGCGGCTCGTCAAGCCGAAATTACCCAAGAGTTAAGCGAAATCGTCGGTGGCGCAGATGCGCTTGCGTCGGCCAATGCTGGGAGCGAGTGAGAGAGATGGTTATGGATACCAAAACCGGAGTCGGTCGAGTCGCCCGAGTAATCGGACCTGTTGTTGACGTGGAGTTCCCCGCCGACGCCATGCCCGAGATCTACAATGCGCTCCATGTTGACGTGCTGCTTGAAGGCAAAGTCAGGCTGCTGACCTTGGAGGTGGCTCAACACATCGGTGACAACCTGGTACGGGCAATCTCAATGCAGCCAACCGATGGCATGGTTCGTGGTGCCGAAGTTCGCGACACTGGTTCAGCGATCACGGTGCCAGTAGGCGATGTAACAAAGGGGCACGTATTTAACACCCTTGGTGAATCTCTCGACGTTCCCACTTCAAGCCTTGACATCAAGGAGCGTTGGCCAATTCATCGTAAGGCGCCGGCATTCGATCAACTCGAATCAAAGACTGAGATGTTCGAGACCGGCGTAAAGGTCATTGATCTGCTCACCCCTTACGTCAAGGGTGGCAAGATTGGCCTATTCGGTGGTGCCGGCGTAGGTAAGACCGTTCTCATCCAGGAAATGATCTACCGAGTGGCTGAAAACTTTGGCGGTGTCTCGGTATTCGCTGGAGTAGGTGAGCGAACTCGCGAGGGCAATGACCTCTTTCTAGAAATGACAGAGACCGGGGTTATCAACAAGACCGCACTGGTCTTTGGCCAGATGGATGAACCACCGGGGACGCGTCTTCGAGTCGCACTGTCCGCGCTCACGATGGCCGAGTACTTCCGCGACGTTCAGAAGCAGGATGTGCTCCTATTCATCGACAACATTTTCCGCTTCACTCAGGCCGGCTCTGAGGTCTCAACTCTCCTTGGCCGGATGCCAAGCGCCGTTGGTTATCAGCCAACCCTGGCCGACGAAATGGGTGTGTTGCAGGAGCGAATTACCTCAACGCGCGGTCACTCGATCACGTCTATGCAGGCAATTTATATACCTGCAGACGACATCACGGACCCGGCGCCGCACACGACATTTGCGCACTTGGATGCAACGACAGTGCTCTCGCGTCCAATCTCCGAACTTGGTATTTACCCCGCCGTCGATCCGCTCGATTCCACCTCCCGAATTCTGGATCCTCGATACATCGGTGAGGAGCACTTCAATGTGGCCAACCGCACCAAGCAGATTCTTCAGCGTTACAAGGACCTCCAAGACATCATCGCCATCCTTGGCATCGACGAACTTAGCGAGGAAGACCGAATTCTGGTCGGACGAGCTCGCCGTATTCAGCGATTCCTTTCGCAGAACACATTCGTGGCCAAAGCCTTCACTGGTCTCGATGGCTCGTTTGTGCCGCTCGTCGACACCATTGCAGCGTTTAAGGCGCTCGCCGATGGTGAGTACGACCACGTGCCAGAGCAAGCCTTCTTCATGTGCGGCGGACTCGATGATGTCGAACGTAAGGCAGCGGAATTGGCTAAGTCGTAATGTCCAGTCTGGCAGTTGAATTAGTTTCGGCAGAGCGTCGAGTCTGGTCAGGGGAGGCATCGATGGTGCTAGCCCGCACCACTGAGGGGGAGCTCGGAATTCTGCCGAACCACGCACCAATGCTCGGGATATTGGTCAACGGTGTTGTCACCATTCGAATCGCGGGCGGCGGTGTTGAGACAGCGGCCGTTCATGGTGGTTTCCTGTCCGTTGCCGACAATCGAGTTTCGATTCTGGCCGAAGTGGCTGAACTTGGTAGCGAGATTGATCTGGACCGGGCGCGCGCAACGTTGGAGTGGGCCAAGCAAAATGTCGCAGATGAAATAGCAGAAGTACGTGCGCTTACCCGGCTCGCGGCTGCTGGCTCCTAACTCCGGCTTACGTCTGCACCGAGACTTTGAAGGTCTTCGGCAAAATTTGGGTATCCGCGATCGACGTGAAATGCATTTTCGATTATCGTTTCGCCATCGCTGACCAGTCCTGCCAGCACTAGCGCGGCACCCGCGCGGATATCGGTTGCCGTTACTGGCGCAGCCGAGAGCCTTTCGTGTCCGTGGATAATTGCGTGGTGCCCATCAGTCTTGATGTCGGCACCAAGGCGGAGCATTTCATTGACAAACATGAAGCGCCCTTCAAATACGTTCTCAGTGACCATCGCATTGCCGGCGGCCACCGAGTTAAGTGCAATCATCATGGGCTGAAGGTCGGTCGGAAAACCTGGATAGGGAAGCGTGGAAACATCGACCGACCGCGGGCGTCCCGACATTACAACTCGAAACCCGCTCTCTTGGGCTGTGACAATTGCACCAGCCTCGACCAGTTTCTCGAGTGGGATTGTTAGATGGCTGGCAATTGCATTTCGAATTTCAATATCTCCCCTTGTCATTGCCGCGGCGATAGCCCAAGTGCCAGCGATAACGCGATCCGGAATTACGGTGTGAGTCACCGGGCGAAGAGATGCTACGCCAGTGATATGGAGTGTGTGGGTGCCAATTCCTTCGATTAGGGCA
>Ga0307375_10003821_pt1 | contig 14587 bp, 16 predicted proteins | sample TR1MG_FD_202531 | JGI IMG/M metagenome (GOLD analysis project Ga0307375, IMG submission 202531) | Soil microbial communities from Risofladan, Vaasa, Finland - TR-1 | ecosystem: Environmental > Terrestrial > Soil > Coastal area > Acid sulfate soil | place: Finland: Risofladan, Vaasa | collected...
TCTCCACGGAGACGAACTTCCTGCACAGCTACGGCGTGGACGCGCTGGCCGGCATGAAGTTCGCGCTCAACAACCACGCCGCGCTGCGCATCGACGGCGTGTGGGATTGGCTCGCCAACGAGGATTGGAAGTCGTACCGCAGTGTGCGCGTGGGGCTCAGCCTGTACCGCTCGCCCGCCCGTGAGATCCGGACGGTCACGGTGACGACCCCGGGGCCCACGGTGACCGAGGTGCAGCATGACGATTCCGTGAGCGCGGCCGAGATCCGCCGCCTCCGCGAGCGTGACGCCGCGCTCCGCGCCCTGCGTGATTCGCTCGGCAACGCGCCGGCCGCGGCCGTAACCTCCGCCGCCACGCTGGCCACCATGGAAGCGCGGATTCACTTCGCATTCGACAAGTCGGAGCTGACCGATTCCGCGAAGGCCATTCTCGATGAGAAGGTCGAGGTGTTCCGCGCCAACCCGAGCATGACCATCGTGATCGGCGGCTACACGGACGTCATCGGCACCGACGCCTACAACATGGCGCTCGGCGAGCGCCGCGCGCAGGCCGCCAAGGACTACATCGTGTCCAAGGGTATCGCGGCGAACCGCATCATCGTCGAGACCAAGGGCGAGCGCCAGCAGATTCCAAACTCCGCCGGCGAAGCCGGTGAAGCGCCGAACCGTCGGGCGGTCTTCCACCTGTTGATCGCACCCGACGTCGTCAAGCCGGAACGCTAACGCATCCGCGCCGAGTCACGGCGCGGACCTGTACACGGGAACGTCCGGGCGCGGCATGCGCGCCCGGACGTTCGCTACCGCCTTCGGGCGAGAGGGAATCGTACGTGCTGATGACCGTGGTAATCATACTCGTCGCTCTGTGGCTGCTCGGCATGCTCACCGCCTATACGATGGGCGGCCTCATCCATATTCTGCTCGTCATCGCCATCATCGTCGTTCTGGTGCGCGTGATCCAGGGACGAAAGATCCTCTAGTGCACCTCAGGAGAGCCCCATGAACCCAATCAAAGCCGTGGCCATCGTGCTGATGACGGTCGGCGTCCTCGCCCTCGCGTACGGCGGCGTCACGTATACCAGAAGCAGTCACGAGACGCAGATGGGCCCGTTCTCAATGACGGTCAACGACCGTCAGACCGTCGCCATCCCGATCTGGGCCGGGATCGCGGCCGTGGTCGTCGGAGGCGCGCTCCTGCTCGTTCCGATCAAGAAGGCGTAGCGCCGGCCGCCCGCGCTCGGCCGGCCGGCGGTCCACTCACCATCGTCCCCCATGAGGGTCCCATGAACACTCAGCGATCGCTGTTTACCCGCCGTGGCATTGCTCGCACGGGCACGCTCGCCGTGCTCGGATTCGCGCTCACCGCGTGCGCGCTCAACAAGAAGGCCAGCGGCGGCATCATCGGCGCCGGCGCCGGTGCCGGGGTCGGCGCCGTGATCGGCAACAACACCGGGTCCACGGCCCGGGGCGCCATCATCGGCGCCGTCGTCGGCGGGCTGGCCGGCACCATCATTGGCAATCAGATGGACCAGCAGGCCAAGGGCATCAAGCAGACGGTCGCCGGCGCCACCGTGGAACGCGTGGGCCAGGGCATCCAGGTCACGTTCGCGTCCGGCCTGCTGTTCGGCTTCGACTCGGAACAGATCCTGAGCGATGCCGCGACCAACCTGCACAACCTCGCGGTGAGCCTCAATCAGTACCCGAACACCGACGTCCTCATCGTCGGACACACCGACGCGTCGGGCACCACCGACTACAACCAGGCGTTGTCCGAACGGCGCGCCCAGGCCGCGTCGGACTACCTCATCTCCCAGGGCGTCGCGGCCAGCCGCCTGCGCACCGTGGGCCGCGGCGAACTCGAGCCGGTGGCGTCGAACGACACCGATGCCGGCCGCGCGCTGAACCGGCGCGTCGAAGTCGCGATCTTCGCCAACGCCGCTGCCCGGAATTCCGCCGGCCAGTAGCGATGCGGCCATCGGCGGCGGGAGCCTTGACGAACGCGGCGGATTTCAGCAGCGTCAGACTCCCGCCACCGGAGTTCGTGTTGACCCATTCCCGCCTCATCTCGTCGCGCGCCGCCCTGTCGGCGGTGGCGCTGCTCGGCGCCGTGGCTGCCGCACCCCGCGTGGCCCGCGGCCAGGAGTCGTCCATCCCGGATGCCATCCTCGGCAAGGCCCCGCCGCCACAGGGCCAGTCCGTGCACTACCTGCCCGGCGATGCCGCGACCACGGGCTACGTGGCCGTGCCCAAGACCCCCGGACCGCACCCCGCGCTCATACTGATTCACGAATGGAACGGGCTGGTGGACCGCACGCGCGAGGTAGCCGACGCGTTCGCCGACCACGGCTATGTGGTGCTCGCCGCTGACCTCTACGAGGGGCGCACCGGCAACACCCCGCAGGAGAACGTCGCCCTCATGAACGAGGTCCACGCCCACCCCGATCGGGTGATCGCCAACCTCGACGCGGCGCAGAAATTCCTGCGCGCCCGCTCCGACGTGAGCGGCAAGGTGGGCGTCATCGGCTGGTGCTTCGGCGGCGGCATCGCCCTCAGCTACGCGCTCGGCGGCGCCCAGCACGACGCCACCGCCATCTTCTACGGCTCGCTCGTCACCGATCCCGCGCAACTCGCCAAGATCCACCACCCGATCTACGGCACCTTCGCCGGCCAGGACCGCAGCATCCCCGCCGCCCAGATCGCCCGCTTCCGCACCGTGCTCGATTCGCTCGGCGTGAAGAACGACATCCATATATACGATCCCGTCGCCCACGGCTTCTGGCTCTGGGTGGACCGCAACCCCGCCGTGAATCGGGCGCCGGCCACCGACGCCTGGCACCGGCTCACCCGCTTCCTGCACGACGCGCTGGGCGGCTAGTCCCGGCCAAGCGCGCGTCCCCGGGGGCCCACACGATCCCGGCCGATTCTCGCGACCGGGCCCCGGCGTCCAAACCAAGTGCGGACGCCGGGTGTCTATGCGGCATCGCGACTGCAGGTCCGGCGCGTGGTGCGCCGCCTCCCAGGGAGCATGACCATGGACCGATTCCGTCAGGATCTCCGCCACGGGGTGCGGGGCTTGCTCCGTGCCCGCGCGTTCACCCTCGTGGCGGTGGCCACGCTGGCGCTCGGCATCGGCGCCAACAGCGCGATCTTCTCCGTGGTCAATGCCGTCCTCCTCAAGCCGCTGCCCTATCGGGCGCCCGGCCGGCTGGCGCTGATCTGGAGCCAGTGGACGAATTTCAACAAGACATGGGTGTCGCCCGCCGAGTATCTGGACTATCAGAAGCAGGACCGGCTGTTCCGCGACGTCGCGGCCTGGGGTGAGAACGACGACGTCACGCTCACCGGGAACGCCGGGCCGGAAAGCGTCCCGGCCATGGTCGCCACGGCGAATCTTCTCGACGTCGTCGGGATGAAGCCTGCGATCGGCCGGATGTTCTCCGCAGCCGAGGACATTCCCAACGGCCCGCCGGTGGTGGTGCTCGGCTACGGACTCTGGCAGCGGCGCTTCGGGGGGAATCCCGATATCCTCGGACAGTTCATCGATATCGACGGCGCGCGCCAGCGCGTGGTGGGGGTGCTTCCGGCCGAATTCCGGTTCCCGCTGGAATTCCAGAGCATGAGCACCGCGCAGATCGTCCAACCCATGCAGCTCGACCGGAGCGCTCCCGTGCGCGGGAGCCACGGCATCTACGGCATCGCCCGCCTCGAGCCCGGCGTGTCCGTGGCGAGCGCGACCGCCGCGCTCCATGCCCTGGCGCAGCGCTGGACACGCGAGGGGCTGTATCCCGCCGACATGAAGTTCACCGCGTTCGCCGTGTCGCTCGACGACGAGGTGAGCGGCGGAGCTCGCGTGGCGCTGCTCGTGCTCAGCGCCGCCGTCGGCTTGCTGCTCCTGCTCACGTGCGTGAACGTCGCGAATCTGATACTCGCCCGGGCCGACGGACGCGCGCGTGAGGTGGCGGTGCGTGCGGCGCTGGGCGCCAGCCGCGGCGACCTCCTGGGGCTTGCCCTGACGGAAGGGCTGCTCCTGGGCGTGGCGGGCGGAGTGCTGGGGCTGGCGCTGGCATGGTCGGGCGTGCGGCTGCTGGTGGCGCAGGCGCCCACCAGCGTGCCACGGCTGGCCGAACTGTCGGTTGACGGGCGCGTGCTGGTGGTGACGTCGCTGCTGTCCGTGTCCACCGGCGTGATGTTCGGGGTGGTCCCGATGCTGCGCGGCGCGCGGCTCGATCTCGCCGAGGCGCTGCGAGAGGGCGCCCGCGGCGCGAGCGGTGGCGAGGGGCGCCGCCGCGGTCGCGTGCTACTGATCGTGGCCGAGACCGCGCTGGCGGCCCTCCTCGCCGTGGGCGCCGGGCTCACCGTGCATTCGTTCCGCAACCTGCAGCACATCGACCTGGGATTCGACCCCTCGCACGTGCTCACGGCGCGGCTGGCGCTGCCTGCGGCGCGCTACGACTCGGCGGGACCGGTGGTCCGATTCTATCAGCAGCTGGCCGAGCGAGTGCGGGCATTGCCGGGGGTGCAGGCGGCCGGATTCGTGCGCCAACTGCCGCTGGCCTCGACCATCGGCGACGCGGGCGTGGCCATCGAGGGCCGGCCGGTGCCGCCGGGCGAACACGGCCGTTCCGCCGATTGGCAGGTGGTGTCGCCGGGATACTTCGAGGCCATGCGCATGCGCCTCGTGCGCGGGCGGCTCTTCACCGCCGCCGACGGACCGGGCAGCGTGCCCGTGGTGGCCGTGAACGAGGCGCTGGCGCGCGAGTACTTTGCCGGCGTCGATCCCCTGGGCAAGCGCATGCGCGTGGGCGGAGACACGACGTGGCGCACCATCGTGGCCGTGATCGGCGACGTGCACCACAACTCCCTTCTCACGCCGGTCAAGCGCAAGTGGTTCCTGCCGCAGGCGCAGTGGGGGATGATGTTCGGCGCGCCGCGACGGGCCATGACGCTGGTCGTGCGCGCGGCCGGCGACCCGCGCGCGCTCCAGGGGCCCATCCGTCGCCTGGTGCACGAGGCCGATCCCGATTTGCCGGTGAGCCACCTGCGGACCATGACCGACGTGGTGGGCGCGGCCACGCGGGAGCAGCGATTCACGATGGCGCTGATGGCCGGGTTCGCCGCGCTGGCGGTCCTCCTGGCGGCCGTGGGCACGTACGGCGTGGTGTCGTACGCGGTGGGACAGCGCACGCGCGAGATCGGTATCCGTCTGGCCCTCGGCGCCGAGGCCGGTGCGGTGCGCGGGCTGGTGCTGCGGCAGGGGATGGCGCCGGCCGTCGCGGGGATCGCGGTGGGAATGGCGGCCGCCGTGCTGAGCACCCGCTATCTCCGCGCGCTGCTCTACCAGGTGGCGCCGCTCGACCCGGTGACTTTCGGAGTCATACCAATACTCTTATTGTCGGTGGCGGCCGCGGCGATGCTCGTGCCCGCCGTGCGAGCCACGCGCATCGATCCGGTGGAGGCGCTGCGGGCCGAGTAGGGGACTGGCGCCCGGACGCGCCGACGGCCCGTGCTACCGGCGCCCGTCCTGCCGCCCCCAGAACACGTGCCGCCCCAGGATCAGCTTGGCGATCAGATGATCGGTGGCGGGCGTCGTGCCCACCCCCACGCCGAAGTTGATCTCCCACACCGGCGACACGTTGAGATCCACGGCGCCGAAGAACTGGTGCTGCTGATCGCGCATCGGCGCGAACCCGTTCACCGAGCCGTACGAGCCGTAGTACTCGAACCCGCCGCTCACTTCGGGCGTCACGGTGTAGGCCACTTTCGCGCTCGGCGCGAACCCCACGCCCTCCGTCACGCCCGGACCCTTCCATGTGCGTTCGAACGCGGGATTGACGGCCCAGTACCAGGCGCCGATCTGCTGGTCGATGATCGGGCGAATCTCCCAGTTCCAGCTGTCCTCCGAGAACTCGGTGCGCTGGTAGCCGAATTCGGTGGACAGACTCACGCCCACCGGCCACCCCCACGAGTCGGGCACGCGGATGCGCGGACGGATGTGGTCGCCCACCCATTGCAGGCCCTGGCCGTTGCGCGCGCTCGTGAACACGTAGAATCCGACCTCCGCCCAGTCGTTGATTCCCTGCGTGATCTCGAGCGTCTCGTGCTCGGCGTGTTCCGTGGGGTACATGCCGTCCAGAAAGTTCTTGCGGCCGTCGAACGTGAAATTGCTGTGGAGCTCGAACATCGTGCTGCGGGGCTCGATCGTGGGCGCCCCGTACACCTGGATCTCATAGTTGTCCTGCGCCGCCGCGACGGACGCGGCGGCGAGCAGCGAGACGAGCGCGAGGCACAGGGTGCGGACGACAGCGTTCACCGGACGGACTCCTCTGGTTCTGGGCGAACCCAATGTACGTTGCGGCACGGGGACCGGCCAATGGGGCGGTGGCCAGGGCGCACGGGCCGTCAGTGCATGGCGGTGCCGTTCGCGGCGTGGGCCCGCCGCGCGCGCAGCAACGCGTCAATGCTCCACGCACCGCCGCCCACCGCCGACAGGTAGAGCCAGAGGAAGCAGAACAGCACCGGCAACTCGCCGTGATTGAGGATCGGCCAGAACCCGCCGATGGCGTGCTGCGTGAAATAGGCCACCGCCATCTCACCGGAGAGCACGAACGCCACCGGACGCGTGAACAGCCCGAGCAGCAGCAGAGGCCCGCCGAAGGTCTCGAGAATGCCGGCCGCGCCGAACAGGGTGAACAGGTGGGTCACCATCGGCTGCCCGCTGCCCGGCAGGCCGAACAGCTTCTGGGTGCCGTGGGCCATGAACAGGAACGCGGCCACGATACGAAGGACGCTGAGCAGGCGTGGGGCCCAGACGGGCGGTCGGGAGTCGTTCATTGCGGATGGCCCTGGTGGGAGATGGCGTTTGATGTGAACGTAATACCCTGGTTGCTTCCCCGGTTCCGGAGGTGCGAGCGGTGAAACGCCCGCCGGGGGCCCGTCGTAGTGTTTGAGAGCGAGCGGATCGCGCCCACGGTTCGCACCACCCACCGGAGACGCCATGAACAGCGGCCAGACATTCGTCTTCATGATGACCGGACTCATCTGCTCCACCGTCGTCATTCTTGCCATTGCCAAAGCTTTCATCCGCCGTCGCAGCGGGCCGGCGTCCCCGTTGAGCACCGCCGAGACCGCGTTCACCGACCGGCTGGAGCGCATGGAGCGGGCCATCGACACCGTGGCGCTCGAGGTCGAGCGCGTGTCGGAGGCGCAGCGGTTCGTGGCCCGCATCCTCTCCGAGCGCCGCGCCGCGCCCGCGCAGCCGTCGATTCCCGAGCGGGTGAACACTCCACACTAGTCCTGCGAATCCGCGTGGGCCTGGGCGTCCCCGGTAGCGGTCCCCGCCCGGTTGGGCGATGTTTGCGCCGATGCCTTCTCTCGACGCCGTCGCCATCCAGTCACTGCTCCCGCACCGCTATCCGTTCCTGCTGGTAGATCGGATCGACGTGGTGGAGCCCGGTCGCCTCGTCGTCGGCTACAAGCGCATCACGGCCGGCGAATGGTGGATGGAGGGAATCGCGCCGGCTGCCGCCGCGCGCGCCGAGATGCCGCACACGCTCGTGCTCGAAGCCCTCGCGCAGGCGAGCGGAGCGCTGGTGCGCGACCTGCTCGATGGCGCTGAGCATGCCATCTCCTATTTCATGGGCGCCGACCACGTCCGCTTTCGCCGGAGCGCCGTGGCGGGCGACGAGCTGCGACTCGAGATCACGCTGCGCCAGTGGCGCCGCGGCCTCTGCCGGTCCCGCGGCGTGGCCACCGTGAGCGGCCATACCGTCGTCTCCGCCGAGATGACGACGATCGTCCGCGGGACCTGACGTAGCACGGTGGGCTTGACGCCCTTCCCCGGTTGGCCGCACGTTCCGGGCGCGCGATGGCCATGCGTTGGCGCCCCCACCCCCATCTCCCCGCGGAGGTCCCCATGGTAGGCATGCGAGGCCTGTGGCTCCCAGTCGTGCTGTCGGCGGTGATCGTGTTCGTGGTGAGTTCCATCATCCACATGCTGCCCCTGTGGCATCGGGGCGACTACCCGGCGGTGCCCGACCAGGACAAGGTGCTCGACGCGCTGCGTCCATTCAACCTGCAGCCCGGCGACTACATGTTGCCCCGCGCTGCCGATACGGCGGAGATGAAGACCGACGCGTTCAAGGCCAAGATGAACCGCGGCCCGATGATCGTCATGACGGTCATGCCCAATGGCCAGAATTTCCTGGGCTCGAGCCTGGCCTACTGGTTCGTCTACGCGCTGGTGGTGAGCGCCTTCTCGGCGTACGTCACCGGGCGCGCGCTGCCGGCCGGCGCGTCGTATCTGGAGGTGTTCCGCTTCGCCGGCGCCACGGCCTTCCTGTCATACTCGGTGGCGCTGTGGCAGATGTCCATCTGGTACAAGCGCGCGTGGACCATGACGGCCAAGGCCACCGTCGATGGCCTCATCTACGCCTGCTTCACCGCTGGATGCTTCGGCTGGCTCTGGCCACGGTAACCTGACGGCGGCCGCGCCACCGCGGCCCGAACGCACGACGACCGCCGAGGCTCCCCCACGTTCGGGCCTCGGCGGTTGTCGTTGGGGGGCGTGGCTACTTGTCGGAACCGCCCTTCGATGCCGCGCCTTTCTTGGTCGTGATGATGATGACGCCGTTGACGCCGTCTGCTCCGTACTTGGCCGTGGCCGCGTCGCCCTTGAGCACGTCGACGCTGGCAATGTCGGCGGCCGAGATCTTGGCAAGCGCCGCCAGTGTGCCGGGCGCTCCGGCGTCCGGCACGCGAACGTAGCGCGACGCGCCGTTGGCCGGCGTCACGACGTGTCCGGTTGTCGAGTCCTGTTTGACGCCGTCGATGATGATCAGCGGATCCCTCACCACGGTCGCCTGCGCCACGGACTTCGACGGCTGCGGCGCGCTCGTGCCGAGTACGCGCTGCGGCGCCGGCGTTTCACACGCCGCGATGACCAGCAGCGTCGCCGCCATCGTTCCGATGAGTGCTTTCATTCCACGCCTCCGCGGCTCGGGCCGCATCAGATGTTCGACTCGCGATCCCAGACCCGACGGTCGCGTGAGCGCCGCCGACGGGAGCCAACGCACGCGCGTGTGTTCCCACGCGCCCAGCAGGATCCGCGCGTAGGCGGCGCGCTCCACACCGCGCCGCAACACGCGTTCGTCGCAATCGAATTCCACGGCATTGCGCAGCCCGCGCCATGCCAGCCACACGCCGGCGTTCCACGGCATGAGCACCACCGCCACGAGGCCGCCCGCCAGCAGGGCGGGGTCGTGCATGCGCTGGTGCTCGGCCTCGTGCGCTACGATGGCGCGTTGCGCCGCGTCGTCCAGGGCCAGGACCCACGGCGGCAGCACCACACGCGGGCGCCAGACGCCCACGGCGGCGGGGCCCAGCGAGTCGGACAGCCACACCGGCGCGCCGCCCACGATCCCGTCGTTCCAGCCGCGCCGTTCGCGGCGCAGGCGCGCCATGGCGAACAGCAGCATGGCCGCGAGCGAGAGCGAGATCACCGCCCACGCGGCCACCAGCGCACGCTCCAGCGCGAGCGGCACCGGCGGCAGACGAAAGACGGGAACGCGAAGCGGTGACGCCGCCCCGGCGGTGGCCACAGGCGCTGCGGCAACCCCAGCCGGTAGGGCCGGTGCACGCGCCGGCACCAGCCACGCCGCCGACACGACCATCGTGGCGGCCAGCGCGCCGGCCCACAGCCACCGCAGCGGCGCGGGGCGATAGAGGGTGAGCACGCGTTGCGCGGCGGCGGCGCCCACGGCGAACAGCAGCCCGACGATGGAGGCCTCGAGCATCCAGGCGGCGATCATTTCTTGGCCTCCTTCAGCCGCTCGTTCACCAGCTTGCGCAACCGCAGCAACTCGTCCTCGTCAATCGATTCGTCGGAGAGCAGCCCCGCGATGAGCAGCTCGCGCGATCCCTGGTACACCTTGTCGAGCAGGCGATCGAGGGCGCTCGTGCCGGCGTCGTCGCTGCGGAGCACGGGGTAGTAGCGGAACCCCTTGCCCTCCTGCTCGTGCCGCACGTGTCCCTTGGCCTCCAGCGTGCGCAGGATGGTCAGCACGGTGGGGTAGGCCAGATCGTCGGAAATGCCGTCCCGCGCCTCGGCAACGGTGGCCGACCCGTGCTTCCAGAGCACGGAGATGACGTCGAGTTCGCGGCGGGTGAGTTGAACGGCCAGACCGTCTCCTATTAGCTTTGTAATAGATAATTGCACTCGGCGGCGGTTTCGTCAAGAGGCAAGGCGTCTTGGGCCCGCGAATGGCAGTAGCTTCCCCGTATGGCCGTCCCTTCATATAAAGCAGTCGTGGTCGGAGCCACCGGGGCCGTCGGGTCGGCGCTGGTGCGTGAACTGCTGGCCTCCCCGCGCTGCATCCGGGTGACCGCGCTCGTGCGTCGGGCCACCACGATGTTCGCCCACGCGCCGGGGTGGGAGAAACTTCGCCTCGAGGTTGTTGATCTGGCCGATCTCGAGCGCGCGACCGCCACCCTCGCCGCCGGCTGCGATGTGGCCTTCTGCACCATGGGCATCGGCCAGCCCCGCAAGGTGCCGCCGGAGGAATTCCGGCGCGTGGACGTGGACTACGCCGGCGCCTTTGCCCGGGGAGCCCGCGCCGCCGGTGTCCGCCACATCACATTGCTCTCGTCGGTGGGCGCTGACGCCGCGTCGCGCAACCGCTACCTGCGCGTGAAGGGCGACGCCGAGGCCGCCGTGGCCGCCGCCGGCATCGCCCGCACGAGTCTGTTCAGGCCGAGTCTGCTGGTGACGCGTCAACTGCGCTACGGCTTTCAGGACTGGCTCTCGCAGACGTTCGTGCCGCTCGTCGCGCCGCTGCTGCCGGCGCGGTACCACCAGATTCGCGTGGAGGATCTGGCGCGCGCCATGCGGCTGAACGCCGAGCGCGACGGGGCGGGGGGCAGGGAAGTCTTGACGTATCCCGATTTCCCCGGCGTAGTCTAGCGTGCCCGACGGCCCGCTCCTCCTGTATGACGGCAGCTGCGGCCTCTGCGGCCGGACGGTGGCCTTCGTGCTGCACCACGAGCGCCCGCACACGGCCCGCTTCGCGCCGCTCAACGGGTCGGCCGCGCGGGCGTTGGTCGCCCGACATCCCGAACTGGCGGGCATCGACTCGGTGGTCTGGGTGGCCGCCCCGGGCGATCCGGCGAGCGCGGTGTACGTGCGCTCGGCCGCCGTGCTGCGCCTCGCGGACTACCTGGGCGGGCCGTGGCGGTTGGCCTCCGCGGCGCGTATCGTTCCGCGATCATGGCGAGACGGACTGTACGACCTGGTGGCCCGGCACCGCCACCACTTCTTCGACGGCGAGGCGCACTGCCTGGTGCCCCCGCGCGCCGCGCGGGCGCGGTTTCTCGCCTGACGCGTCGCGCCGCGCTGATCGCGCTCGCGGCGTGCGCGCTGAACGCAGCGGTGCCCGCCACGGTGCGCGCCCAGGCCGCCGACTCGGTGCCGGCCGAACGGCTCGCCGCCCGCGAGTGGTACCGCCAGGCGCGCTTCGGCATGTTCGTCCACTGGGGAGTGTACAGCCTGCTCGGCCGCGGCGAGTGGACGATGGAGAACCAGCAGATTCCCGTGGGCACGTACGAGTGGCTGGCGAGCACCTTCGACCCCGTGAAGTTCGACGCCCAAGCGTGGGTGGCGCTCGCCAAGGCCGCCGGCGTCCGGTACATCACCATCACCGCGCGCCATCATGATGGTTTCAGTATGTTCGCCACCAAGGCGACGCCGTACAACATCGTGGACTGGACGCGCTTCGGCCGCGACCCGCTCAAGGAACTGGCCGACGAGTGCCACCGGCAGGGCATCAAGCTGTTCTTCTACTACTCGCAACTCGACTGGCACAACCCCGACTACTGGCCGCGCGGGCAGACGGGGCACCACGCGGCCCGCCCCGAGGGCGGCGACTGGACCCGCTATCTGGACTTCATGGACACCCAGCTCACCGAGCTGCTCACCAACTACGGGTCCATCGGCGGCATCTGGTTCGACGGCATGTGGGACAAGCCCGACGCCGATTGGCGGCTGCCGCGCACCTACGCCCTCATCCACCGGCTGCAGCCCGCGGCGCTCATCGTGCCCAACCACCACCAGGCGCCCAAGCCCGGTGAGGACGTGCAGACCTTCGAGCAGGATCTGCCCGGCGCCAACACCGCGGGGTTCAACACCACGACCATCGGCGGGCTGCCGCTCGAGACGTCGCTCACGATGAACGATGCGTGGGGCTTCAACATCACCGACCACCACTTCAAGTCGGCGGACGAGCTGATCCAGAAGCTGGCCGGCGCGGCCGGGCGCGACGCCAACCTGCTCCTCAACATCGGGCCGCGGCCCGACGGCACCATCCAGCCCGAGGCCGTGGCGCGGCTCGAGGCCATCGGCGCGTGGATGCAGGTGAACGGCACGTCCATCTACGCCACGCGCGGTGGTCCGATCTCGCCGCGCGAATGGGGGGTGACCACCTACCGCGGCGACACGGTGTTCGTGCACGTCCTCCACTGGCAGGATCGCGCGCTGGCCATTCCGGCATTCGGCCGGCGCGTGGTGAAGGCATCGATGCTCGACGGCGGGGCGCCGGTCGGGGTGGCGCAGGCCGACAGCGCCATCACGCTTACGCTGCCGCCCGGTGACGCCTCGGCGGCGGACCGCGTGGTCGTGCTGACCGTTGCGCACGGCCGGTGATCGAGGCGCTGTCCGTGCACCGAGGCCCATCAGGTCTCTGACAGGTAGATACGGACTGAACGGACCACAACGGACCTGAACGGAAACAACACCAACCGCTTGTGTCGTCTTCCGTTCCAGTCTGTTCCGGTCCGTTCAGTCCGTATCCAACGCGTTGATGCGGGCACGGTTCAGCTCTACGGGCTGCCACGCAAGGTCAGCACCTCGGCCCATGGTCCCCGGGTCAGGGTCCCGCCGACGCGCCCTGCGCGGTTTGCTGACTGACGCCCGCCCGTCGCCCCCGAACTTCAACGCATGGCCCCTGCCTCCCAGCCCGACCGTCCCCGCGCCGGCACGCTCGCCCGGCTCGCCGCCCTCCTGGCGGTGCTCGCCGCCTTGGGCCTCGTATTCGGACTGCTCATCCGCCCCTGGTACCTCGCCTGGGGCTCCACCGCTTCCGACCGCACGGTCGCGCTCCCCGGCGACGCGATCATCCCCAACGCCACCGCCCAGGAAACGCGCGCCATCACCATCCACGCGCCCGTGGACTCGGTCTGGCCCTGGGTCGCCCAACTCGGCCAGGATCGCGGCGGCTTCTACAGTTACGACCTGCTCGAGAACCTCGTGGGCTGCCAGATGCCCACGGTGGACGTGCTCCGTCCCGACAAGCAGTGGTGGGCCCTGGGCGACAAACTGTGGATGTATCCGTCAACCAAAGCCGGTGGCGCCGGTTACGCCACGCTGCGCGTACTCGTGCCCGGCCACGCCATGGCCTTCGGCACGCACGCCGCCGGCACGCCGCTCACCGCGCCCGAAGACGGCAGCTGGGCGTTCGCGCTCCAGCACGTGAACGACTCCACCACGCGCCTGCTCGTCCGCGGCCGCGGCGCCGCCGGCCGCTCACTGCTCGGCGTCGCCTTCGACCGGTCCATCTTCGAGCCCATGCACTTCGTCATGGAGAAGCGCATGATGACCGGCATCAAGCAGCTCAGCGAGGGGCAGGACCGCGGACGCATGGCCAACCACGTCCAGGTGGTGCTCTGGTTCCTCACGTTCGCCATGTTCATTGCCGGCGTCGAATCGGTGTTCCGCCGCGCCGCCTGGCGCCGCGCTCTCACGGGCACCGCGGCCGCGGCCATCGTGTTCCAGATTCTCACGTTCGGCCAGCCGAACTACGATGTCGGCATCCTGCTTGCGCTCATCGTGGCCACGGTGCTCTGGTGGCCGGTCAAGCCGGGCAGCGCGCTGGATGGGATGCTCGGGGGCAAGCGGGCGGCGTAGCGCCCGCGCCCGGTTGTGCGCGCGCGGCGCGGCAGGCAGTTTGAGGACGCACGCCGTGCTCACCCCTCCGCCATCATGCCCACCACCGACCGTCTCGCCATCGTCACCGGCACCAGCTCCGGCATCGGCCGCGCCGTGGCCGACCAACTCCTCGCCGCCGGATGGCGCGTGCTCGGCGTCGCCCGGCGCACGCCAGGCATCGCGCACGCCGCGTATCGTCATCTGACGCTCGACCTCGCCGATCTCGCCGCCATGACGGTGGTGTTCGAGCGCGACGTGGCGCCGATGTTGCGCGATGACAATCCCGGCCGGGTGGGGCTCGTGAACAATGCCGCGGTGATCGGACGCACCGGCACCATCGACCGGAGCGACCCCGCCGAATTGCTGGCGGCCTATGCCGTCAACGTCGTGGCGCCCACCTGGCTCATGGGGTTCGTGATCCGCCATGCGCCGCGCGCCGCGGCGGTGCGCATCGTGAACGTGTCGTCGGGCGCCGCCGTGCGCGCCAATCCCGGGATGGGCGAATACTCCGGCACCAAGGCCGCCCTGCGCATGATGAGCATGGCCGCCGCCGCCGACCTGGCCAGCGCGCCGCTCGCCGGCCGCGCGCCGTCGGACATCGCCGTGCTCAGCTACGCGC
>Ga0307375_10003822_pt1 | contig 14583 bp, 16 predicted proteins | sample TR1MG_FD_202531 | JGI IMG/M metagenome (GOLD analysis project Ga0307375, IMG submission 202531) | Soil microbial communities from Risofladan, Vaasa, Finland - TR-1 | ecosystem: Environmental > Terrestrial > Soil > Coastal area > Acid sulfate soil | place: Finland: Risofladan, Vaasa | collected...
GCGTGTGCGACCCACGTTTTCCCGCCCGCTGTTGTCCCGGCTGAGCGCCATGCTCGCCGCGCGGACCGGCCTGCACTTTCCGCAAGAGCGTTGGGGCGATCTCGAGAAGGGCATCGCTGCCGCTGCGCCGATGTTCGGCATGCCGGATGCACCATCGTGCGCGCGCTGGCTCCTGGACGCACCTCTGAGGCGCAACCAGATCGAAGTCCGTGCCGCCCACCTGACCGTGGGCGAGACCTACCAGCAACCTGTTGGAGATTGTCGGGCAATTGATTTAGCTAGGAGCCTGTCGGGCTTTGGTGGTCGAGGCGAGAATTCGGCTGTGTGAGGACAGATTTTCGACGCTTCGCCGGGCCATAAGTGGTTCTATGAGCCAAGAAACGGCGGGAATATGGACCGCACAGACGGATTCGCAGCCCGGCCAACCAAAGTCCGATAGGCTCCGAGGGGAAGGCATGATCAAGATTCTGGTAGTGGAAGACTCGCCCGTGGTGCGCGATTTCCTCGTTCACATCCTTGGCGCGGATCCCGATATCCAGGTGGTCGGTACGGCGCGCGATGGCGAGGAGGCGCTCGAAGCGGTGCGCCGCCATCGCCCCGACGTGATCACGATGGACATCCACATGCCGAAAATGGATGGGCTTCAGGCCACGCGCCGCATCATGGAAACCGATCCGCTGCCGATCGTCATTGTCAGCGGGAGTACGGACCCGCTGGAGGTGGCCACGACGTTCGATGCCCTGGAGGCCGGCGCGCTGGCGGTGCTATGCCGTCCGGCGGGCATCGGTCATCCGCTGCACGAGGCGACGGCGAGGGATCTGGTGCAGACAGTGAAGTCGATGTCGGAAGTCAAGGTGGTACGGCGCTGGCCCCGGGCACGGCGCCAGGCCATGGTTGGCGGCAAGCCGGCGTATGCGCCTTCGGCGAAGATGGGCCTGACGCGTGAATCGGCGAAAGTGCGGATCGTCGTGCTTGGCGCCTCGACCGGCGGTCCGCCCGTGATCGAGACGATCCTGGCGGCGCTGCCGAAAAATTTTCCGGTGCCGGTCCTGATCGTCCAGCACATGACGGCCGGGTTCCTGCGCGGGTTCATCGAATGGCTGACACGGTCCGCCAGTCTGCCCGTGCATCTCGCCACCCACGGCGAGTTCATGCTGCCCGGCCACGTCTATATCGCACCCGACGAGCGCCAAATGAAGGTAGATTGTGCAGGGAAGATCGTGCTGACCAGGGACGAACCCGAAAACGGAATGCGGCCGTCGGTTTCGACTCTGTTCCGTTCGGTCGCCGAGGTCTACGGATGCGACGCCGTCGCCGGGCTGCTCACCGGCATGGGGCGCGACGGCGCCGTGGAACTGCGGCTGTTGAAGGAAAAGGGTGCGGTCACCTTCGCCCAGGACAAGGACAGTTCGGTCGTGCACGGCATGCCGGGCGAGGCGATCAGGCTCGATGCGGCAACGTTTGTCCTTCCCCCGGACAAGATTGCCGCGATGCTGGTGAATCTGGCGAACCACCAGGGAAAGAAGGAGCGTGACCCATGAAATCCAAAAAGAACAAGAACAGCAGCGTTGAAATTCTCGTCGCCGAGGACAGTCCGACCCAGGCGGAAAAGTTGCAGTACCTGCTGGAGGAACACGGCTACGCAGTGGTGATCGCGCCCGACGGCAAGCAGGCCCTGGCGGCGGCCCGGCAGCGCAGGCCGGCGCTGATCGTGAGCGATGTCATGATGCCGGAAATGGACGGCTTCGCGCTGTGCGGGGAAATCAAGCGCGACGACCAGCTCAAGGACGTGCCGGTAATCCTGCTCACCACGCTGTCCGACGTGGGAGACATCATGAAGGGGCTGGAGTGCGGCGCCGACAACTTCATCCGCAAGCCGTACGAGGAGCGCTACCTGCTGGCGCGGGTCGACTACCTGCTGATGAACAACGAGCTGCGCAAGAACCAGAAGATGCAGATGGGGGTGGAAATCTACCTCGGCGGACAAACGCATTTCATCACCGCCGAGCGGCAGCAGATCGTGGACCTGCTGATCTCGGTCTACGAGGAAGCCGTCCACATCAGCGAGGAACTCAAGGCGCGCCAGCGCGAACTGGCCGACTCGAACAGCACGCTGACCGGCCTCTACCATGTCGCCGAGGGGCTCAATCGCGCGGCGACCGAGCGCGAAGTGTGCGACCAGGCGCTTGAGCATGCGATGGAACTGCCGAGGGTGCAGGCGGGATGGATATCCCTGTGGGAGAACGACGTTTTCCGCATGGCGGCGGTGCGCAACCTGCCCCCAGCGTTGCTGGAAGAAGGCGCGATGGAGGGCATGTGCGAATGCCGGCGCCGCTTTCTCGCGGGCAGCCTGGATCATGTCAGCAACATCCTGGAGTGCGAACGGCTGAAGCGCGCCAGGGGCGACACGCACGGCCTGCGCTATCACGCCAGCGTCCCGTTGTGGAGCGGCGATCGCATGCTGGGGATCCTGAACTTGGTCGGTGCGGATCAGGGTCTGTTCAAAGACGAGGAACTGGAGACGCTTTACGGCGTCGGGCACCAGGTGGGGATCGCGCTGGAGCGTACCCGGCTGCATGGACATCTGGAGCAACTGGTGGAACAGCGGACTGCGGCGCTGACCGCGGAAATCGCCCGGCGCAAGCGCATCCAGGAGGAGCAGGCAAGGCTGGTGGCGATCATCGAGGCCACGCCCGATCTGGTGGGCACGGCGAGCCCGGACGGCCGCTTTTTGTATCTCAACCAGGCGGGCCTGCAGATGCTGGGAGCCGAAAAAGTCGACGATCTCTCCACGCAGCGGATCAAGGACCGCCATCCCGAATGGGCGGGCAAGCGGGTGCTGGAAGAAGGCATCCCGCATGCCATCAGCCACGGTACCTGGAGCGGGGAAACAGCGTTCCTGGGGCGCGACGGCAGCGAAGTGCCCGTTCTGCAAGTGATCATTGCGCACAAGCATCCGGATGGATCGCTGGCGTATCTGTCCACCACCGGGCGCGACATCACCCAGCGCAAGGCGCACGAGGCGAGGATCGTTCGGCTCAACCGCATCTACAGCGTACTCAGCGGCATCAACACGACGATCGTGCGCGTGCGCGAGCCGCAGGAACTCTTCGACGAAGCCTGCCGCATCGCGGTGGAGCACGGCAAGTTCGCTTTCGCGTGGATCGGCACGCTGGATGCGGACACGCAACAAATCACGGCGGTCGCCAAGGCAGGCCGCGACGACGGATATCTGTCCCGGATCAACCTGACCGTCACGGAAGGCACACCGGAGAATTGTCAACTGACGGCACGCGCCCTGACCCGGCGTCAGCCGGTCGTCTGCAACGACATCGCCGCGGACGAAGCCATGCAATCGCTGCGTGCCGAGGCGTTGCGGCGCGGCTATCGTTCCGTGGCGGTGTTCCCCCTGATACTGGCCGACCGGCCGGTGGGCGTATTCGTGCTCTATGCGCCGGAGGCGAACGTTTTCGACGAGGAGGAGATGCGGCTGCTAGTTGAGATGGCCGGCGATATTTCATTCGCGCTGGATCATCTCGAAAAAGTACAGCGTCTGGATTATCTCGCTTATTACGATGCCGTCACCGGCTTGCCGAACCGGACCCTGTTCCTGGATCGGGTCGCCCAGAAGATCCGCCGCGCGCACCGCACCGGCGAGGTTTTTTCCGTGATCATGCTCGACCTCAACCGGTTCAGCAGCATCAATGAGACCCTGGGCCGGCAGGCCGGCGACGACATGTTGCGGCAGATCACGCAGCGGCTGCAGGGTGTACTCGGCGAAGCGGACATCCTTGCCCGTTTTTCGGCCGACTACTTCGGCATCGCCATCCGTCACGACGATGAAGACCCGAACATCGCCCATGTTCTGGAAAGGATTTTGTCCGGGATCCAGAATCAGCCGTTCCAGGTCGACGGACAGGATCTGCGCGTTTCGGCGCGGGCAGGGGTGGCGTCCTATCCCGTCGACGGCGGGGACGTCGAATCCCTTTTACGCAATGCCGAGGCCGCGCTGAAAAAGGCCAAGCTTTCCGGCGACAAATATCTGTTCTACGCCCCTGCCTTCAATGCGCTGGTCGCCGGCAAGCTGTTGCTCGAGAATAAGCTGCGCCGGGCGCTGGAACAGGAACAGCTGGTGCTGCATTACCAGCCCAGGGTCGATCTCGACAGTGGGCAGATCAGCGGCCTGGAAGCGCTGCTGCGCTGGGACGATCCGGACGGCGGTATGGTGCTTCCGCTGCAGTTCATTCCCTTGCTCGAGGAAACCGGAATGATCCTGGAGGCCGGGCAGTGGGCGCTGGAACAAGCGGTAGCGGATTCCCTGGCATGGCAGGCAAAGGGACTGCCCTCTGTGCGGGTTGCGGTCAATGTCTCTCCGATTCAGCTGCAACAGGATGATTTCGTCGGCATGATCGAGCGCGTGGTGAAGGGCGACCGGGATGTGGCCGGCAGGCTGGAACTGGAGATCACCGAAAGCCTGGTCATGCGCGACATCGTGGCGAATATCCGGAAACTGCGGGTAATCCGGGAGATGGGCGTGGAGGTGGCCATCGACGATTTCGGTACCGGCTATTCCTCGCTCAGCTATATCGCCAAGCTGCCGGCCGGCACCTTGAAGATCGACCAGGCGTTCATCGCGAACATGACCAGCAACTCCGACGACCTGAGCATCGTGTCCACGATCATCTCGTTGGCGCATTCCCTGAGCATGCAGGTGGTCGCAGAAGGCGTGGAAACCGTTGAACAGGCAAGGCTGCTGCGCTTGCTCAAATGCGACGCGATCCAGGGTTTCCTGTTCAGTCCCGCGGTTCCCGCCAGTCAAATCGAAGAATTTCTGCGCGAGAGCAAATCATTGTCTCTCGCATGATTCGGCCGAAAGAAATGAAACAGCATCTTGGTGCGCTGGCGCTGCTGGTCGCCGACTACGACGAGGCGATTGCCTGGTACACGCGTGCGTTGGGCTTTGAACTCGTCGAAGACACCGACTTGGGCGGCGGCAGGCGCTGGGTGCTGCTGGCTCCGCCCGGTTCGCGCGAAACCCGTCTGCTGCTGGCCAGGGCCAAGGGCGCCGAGCAGACTTCACGCATCGGCAACCAGACCGGCGGCCGCGTGTTCCTGCTGCTCAACACCGACAATTTCCAGCGCGACTGGCAACGCATGCTGGCGCATGGGGTGGCCTTTCGCGAAGCGCCACGCGAAGAGGCCTATGGCACGGTGGCGGTGTTCGAGGATCTGTACGGCAATGCATGGGATCTGTTGCAGCTGAAGACGCAGCGTGGCCACGTCGACGGCGGATCAGTCTAGCCAAGATCCCGTGTTCACACCGGCTATGCCGGCGGTGGCATGGCTGCGCGAACACGGTTCAGCGCCGCGACCAGATCAGCGACGGCGGGAACCGGTGTCCACGGATACTCCGGAGGCCGTCCGCTGCGGTTGATCCACATTGCACCCCAGCCACAGGATGCCGCGCCGGCGGCATCCCAGCTGTTGGATGAATGAAACGCGATGGCGTGCGGCGGGGTTCCGAAGGTCTCGGCGGCGGCCTCGTAAACCCGCACGGCCGGTTTGTAGATGCCCAGTTCGTGGGTTGAATAAACGGTGTCGACCAGATCGTCGAGGCGGGCCGCCGCCAGGGCCTTCTGCAGCATCGGCTGGGTGGCGTTGGAAAAAACCGCTACGCGCATGTCGAGCGCACGGTATCCGCTCAGCGCGGCGCGCACGTCAGGGTAGGCATCAAGCTCGCGGTAGGCGTTCAGCAGTGCGGGTCGCAGGGCGCAATCATGCTGACCGGACACGGACACGGACACGGCCAGGGCGTAGTCGAGCGCATCCCCGGTGACTTGCCAGAAGTCCGCGTAGCGCTGCATCAGACTGCGCGTCCACGTGTATTCAAGCTGTTTCTGTCGCCAGAGCTCCGAAATGCGTTCGGCGTCGGCGCCCATGCGATCCGCCAGCCGGGCCACCGCCGAGTGCACGTCGAACAGGGTTCCGTAGGCGTCGAATACGGCGATGGCCGGGTTGGTCATGGTCCTCGCGATCTCCGTCAGGTCGAGCGACGCATCGTTCGACGATGCGTCGGATCGGCGATGGGCCGATCAGGTTCTTGCGGCATGTTTCGCGCCGTCGAGCGTCATGCTGTCGGAATCGCGCAACAGATAGAGTGCCACGCAGGCTGCCAGCATCGGCCACGCTGCGAAGAACAGCAGATTGACGCCTTCGTCGGGGTGCCGGTACTGGTGCCAGGAAGACAGGGTGGAACCGGCATGCAGCAGCAGTACGGCGCCGTACGAAAACCGTCGCGCAAATCCTGCGACAAAGACAAGCAGCAGCAAAAGTTCGATGCTGCCCAGGACGAGAAGTGTCGACGCTCCCAGTCCGGCCACGGTGTAGAAGTGCGCAAATACCCCGGCGGCGTGCTCGGGTCGGGTGAACTTGTCCAGCGTCCACATCAGCATCACCAGAAATACCGACAGCCGCAGGAAAAGCAGCGCCCAACTCAGACGTTTTTGGAGATTCATGCATTTTCTCCTGTGCCAGGTGCGGCATCATCTGTGCTGCGCAAATCATGTTCCGGATGCCGTCACTCGATGAATCGCTCCATCTGTGATGTCCCGGTCGCCATCAGATCATAATCTTCCGCATCGGTCATGGAATGTTCCTGTCGCGTGGGTTTCCCCCGGCGCTCTCAGCCGACATGCTCAACATGGACGGCCCACCAAATCACCACCGCGTAGCCGCAAGAGGCGCAGTCGTGATGCGGGCCGCCCTTCTCCGGTTCGTCAAGCGGCGGGGTTCCACGCATACGCGGCGAACGCGTCATCCACCTTGGGGTTGTTCACGTGGTTTGCGTAATTACTGAGCGTCTTCACCGCCAGCGCGAGGACGATTTCAAGCACCTGCGCCTCCGTGTAGCCGGCATCCAGAAAAGCTTTCAGGTTGGCTGCTGCCGGTCGTCCGCGCGTCATGAACAGATGCGACGTGAAGGTGCTGAGCGCGGCGAGCCGGGGATCGGCAATGCTTGCGCTCGAGCGCAGGGCGTCGAGAACATCGGCGGGAACCTTCGAGACCTTCTCGGCGATCATGCTGTGAGCGGCCATGCAATAATCGCATCCGTTCTCGCGGCTGATCGTCAGGAAAACGACTTCCTGCTCGGCCGGCGTGAATCCGGAATGCGCGCGGAACGCGGCATAGCCATCGAGATAGGTCTGCAGAAGCCCCGGCGAATTGGCCATCCCGGCATACATGTTGGGGATGAATCCAACGGAGGCTTTTGCCTTTTCGAGGGCCGCCTTTGCCTGGGGAGCAGCGTTTTCCAGCGTTACCGGCGAGAGTGAAAGTCTGGCATTGTCGGTCATTGCATTCTCCTGCGTTTAAAGATGGGAAGTGAACATGATTGAAGGCGTCGCGTACGTGCCTGCGCCTGCCGGATGGACTGGTGCGAGCCGCAGGCCCGGAGTGCCGGTGTCGCCGTCCGGCCAATCGAAATCGCGCGCGACCGGTCGTTGACCAGCAGTGTCTGGTTGATCCCGCCTGGGGTCTCCCGGGCGCGTTGCACAGCCGGCCGCGCGGGGATTGCGCCGACCAGCGGTTCAGCTGCGGAAATTCTTCGCGGGACTCCTGCTGGCGCTCATGGGGTACGGCATTGGGGCCGCGTCAGCACCGCCGGCGCACTGGCGTACATGCGAGACACGAAGCCCATCCTGTCCTTGGCCCCCTGCAGCCTGGCGCGTGCGGGTTCAGGGGGCGATTCGGGGGTGTGCAATGTGAACGTGCTCATGGCGCAAACTGCTTGGTGGATGAATGATCGTTCGGTCGGTCGATGCGATTACCATGTGCGCACTTTCTCAGGTGCGAGGTGCGGTGACCATGTTCGCGGCGCGCGTATGCTTGCCCATGCGTCTTGATCCGGAGTCGTCATGGACGATCTGAGTGAACTGATGCGCCACATGCGTCTGCAGACGCGGGTGTTTCACCGCAGCACGCATTGCGGTCAGTGGGTGGTGGAGGGCGAGTACGAGCGCAAGGCGATGTTCCATCTGGTGGCGGTCGGTCGTTGCGTGTTGCGTACCGACGATGGCGCCGGTGACATCGTGCTTCAGGCCGGCGATGCGGTACTGTTCACATCCCCGCGCGATCACCGCTTGATTTCCCCACTTGACGCGAATGACAGCGATGCCAGCTTGCTGCTGTGCGGCTATTTCGAGTTCGACTCGCCACTTTCATCCGTTCTGCTGGCTTCACTGCCGGCCCAGTTGCTGCTGCGGCATGGGCCATCGCGGGAGCGCAAGGCTTCCGGCGCGCCGGCTGCGTTGCTCCAGTTGATCATTGCCGAAGCGGAGGTCGGCGGGTCTGGCTCGGCGGTGCTGTTGGACAAGCTTGCCGATGCGCTGTTCATGTATGCGGTACGCCAGTGCCTGGCCGACGGCACCATGCAGCGGGGACTGCTCAAGGCACTTTCCGATCCTTATGTCGGCCCGGTGCTGACCGCCATGCACCAGCAACCGCAGCAACCCTGGTCGGTGGCATCACTTGCCGCACGGATCCATCTCTCGCGTGCCGCCTTTGCGCGGCGGTTCGCCGAGGCCGTCGGTATCAGTCCCCTGGCCTATCTGACCCAGTTGCGCATGCAGCTCGCAAAAGTGGCGCTGGCCGAGCGCGGCATCAGCGTGGCCGCGGCGTCGGTATTGACCGGTTATGCGACCGAGGCGGCGTTCAGTCGCGCTTTCAAGCGTATTTACGGCTGCCCGCCGGGGGCCGTGCGATCAGTCTGAATCCAATTCGCTGTCCGCGTGCTCCATGACATGAGGACGACGCACAGCAACCAGGCATTCGTGGCCATCCCCCGCCATTCCCTGGTCATGAATTCTCTCCTACCGGCTCTGCTGTGCGCGCCCTCACCATAAACCCACATAATGCCTGGGTGCCTGCAAGGCTTCAGAAGGGTCTTGCACAGGTTCGTGAGTAAAGTGGCAATCCATCGGGTCCGCCAGACGCTGGCTGGACCGTGCATTGCGACAACCAAGCAGGAGACATTCATGCGTGCGATCTGGATGGACAAGGTATTGGCGGAGAGTGACGAGACGGTTGTCGTCGAAGGCAATCACTATTTCCCCGAGTCTTCGCTCAAGTCCGAGTACTTCAGGAAAAGTGACCACCGCACCGTCTGCCCGTGGAAGGGCACGGCCAGTTATCTGGATGTGGTGATCGATGATGCCGTCAACCGGAATGCGGGCTGGTTTTATCCTTCGCCGCATAGCGCGGCAGCGCAGATCAAGGGCATGGTGGCGTTCTGGCACGGCGTCGAAGTAGTGCCCTAGGAGCCTGTCGGACTTTGGTTGGCCGGGCTGCGAATCCGGCTATGCGGTCCACTATCCACCGCTTCTTGGCCCATACACTCTTGCGGGTGAACGTGATCACGTCTGTGTCCGGCGGCAGCTACACAGCGGCGTATTACGGGTTGTTCGGTAATCGCATCTTCGGTGATTTTGCCCCGCTCTTCCTCTACCGCGACTGGCGGCGGGATCTGGCCCTGCTGCTGCCGCTGCGGCCGGATCACCTGTTGTCGATTGTCGCGAGCGGCTACAACTCGCAGCGATCTGGTGGCGGCCTATCTGGACCAGACCCTGTTCAGGCACAAGACATTTGACGACATGTCGCGCAACGGTCTGCCGTTCACCATCAACAATGAGCGCTTGAGCGTTATTTCGATGCCATGCGCTCGCCGGGTGCTCCGCAGGTGAAGGTCGGCTTCGCCGTGTTCACTTTCAATCAGATCTAAGGATCCCGTTCAGTGCGGCCGTTTCAACGCCATGCGGACCACGTTCCGCCTGCAGCCTGCGCAGGTCGATGCGTTGCGCGCACTCGCCGGTCGGCTGCTTGAGCAATCCCCCGAGTTTCAGTCATTCCGCTCGGTACTGGCGCACGATCCGGGAGCAGGGGCGCCGCACTGACACGGCTGCCAACTGTGCTTGCCCGGTCGGTTGCATCCTTTGTCCTGGCGCCGGCTGCACGTCGCGCTGACCGGGCGGTGCGAGGCTTGTCTATGCGGTGTGCGACAACATGAATCTTTTTCAGTCGGCACGTACTCTATGAGGTGCCGGGACATTCCGGTCAACCCTGTACGGAGAGAGACATGATGAACAGCCATAAGCTGCTGAAGACTGCCCTGATTGGTGCGCTCACCCTGGGTGCCGCTTCGATCGCCACCGCCGCGCCAGCGCCTGCCGGTGCCGGCGCCAAGATGAGCATGGTCAAGTGCTACGGCATCAATGCCGCGCACAAGAACGACTGCAAGTCGCCGGGTCATTCCTGTGCGGGCCAGGACAACAAGGCTCGCGACGCCAACGCGTTCGTGGCGGTGCCGGCTGGCCTGTGCGAGAAGATCGACGGTGGTTCGACCACCCCCGTCTCCAAGGGCTGATCGGCGGAATGAGCGAATTGCTGTCCTTCGTGCAGCGACCGATCCCGGCTTCGGCCGGGATCGGTTTGCGCGCACCGCACATCGAGCGTGTCCTGACGGAGCGCCCGCCCGTGCCGTGGTTCGAAGTGCACAGTGAAAATTATTTCGGCGCCGGTGGCGCGATGCACGCCGCGCTGGCGCGGATACGCGCCGATTATCCGCTGAGCCTGCATGGCGTCGGGCTGTCGCTGGGGTCGGCCGATGGGCTTGATCTGCAGCACCTTGCCACGCTGCGGCGGCTGGTCGATCGGTATGAGCCGGCACTGGTTTCCGATCATATCTGCTGGGGCGAGATCGGCGGCGTGCACCTGAATGATTTGCTGCCGCTGCCATGCACGCAGGAGGCGCTGGATCTGATGGTGTCGCGCGTGCAGCAGGTGCAGGAAGCGCTGGGCCGCGAGTTCCTGGTGGAGAACGTATCCAGCTACCTGAGCTTTCGCCATGCGCAGATGCCGGAGTCGGCGTTCGTGGCGGAACTGGTGCGACGCAGCGGCTGCGGCCTGCTGCTGGATGTGAACAACGTCTATGTCAACAGCGTCAATCACGATTTCGATCCGCTCGGGTACCTGCGCGCCATGCCGCATGGTTCGGTGCGGGAGATTCATCTGGCCGGATTCACCCGCAAGGATCAACTGCCGGTGCCGTTGCTGATCGACAGCCACAGTCGGCCAGTGGCCGAGGATGTCTGGTCGCTGTACGAAGAGGCGCTGGCCCTGTGCGGCCCAACACCCACGCTGATCGAGTGGGATCAGGATATTCCCGAACTGGAGGTGCTGCTGGCAGAAGCCGGCCGCGCCGAGGAGAAGCTGCATGCCTGCTGCGCCGCGATTGCATGAATTGCAGCAGGGCTTCGCCGACGCCGTGCTGGGTCGAGGCGATGCCGTGGCGGCATGGGTCGTGGGTGCAGGGATCGAGCCGACGGCACGACTGCGTATTTATCGCAATACGGTTGCCAACACCCTGACGGCGGCCTTGCGTGAAAGCTACCCCGCCGTGCTCGCGCTGGTCGGGGATGATTTTTTCGATGTGATGGCGGAGCGTTACCGGCTGGAGCATCCCTCGACCTGCGGCAACCTGCAGCATTTCGGGGGCGCATTGGCCGGGTTCATCCAAGCCATGCCGGAAGCACGGACCCTGGGCTACCTGGCGGATGTGGCGAGGCTGGACTGGCTGCGTCAGCTGACCGCGCTGTCTGCCGATGCCGAACCCGTCGATGCCGTCCGCAGCGCGGCGGCGGCCGCGGTTGCGCCTGACAGATTGCGGATCGGGCTTCACCCGAGTCTGCATCTGCTGCGCAGCGCGTACCCCGTGCTGACGCTCTGGCAATGGTGTCAGGCGCCCTCCGGCGCCGCTCCCGGCATGGGTGGCGGCGGTGAACAGATCCTGTTGTGGTGCGATGGTGGCGACGTCGCGATGGCTTCGCTCGATCCGGCGACGTTCCGTTGCATCGAGATGCTGGCCGATCGCCACAGCGTGGCATCGGCCTGGGCGGTGGCGACGGAAGTGGACGACGAATTCGATCTTGAACCCTGTCTGCGGGATCTGCTTGCGCAGGGCTTGATCGTGGCATTTATCAACGAGGAGAGCTCGACATGAGCAAGTGGATGACCCGTGTTGAAGGGTATTACAACCAGCTGGCCCGGGCGTTGTCGGGGCTGGGGCCAGTCGTCCTGTTGCTGTTCCGGGTATGGGTCGCGCTGGCGTTCTGGCGGGCCGGCGTGGTGAAGTTCGATGATCCCACCGGCACGTCGTACCTGTTCAACTACGAATATCACGTGCCGTTGATGTCGGGTGACTTTGCGGCATTTCTGGGCACCTGGATCGAGCTGACCACGCCGTGGTTCCTGGTGCTGGGACTGGGCGGACGACTGACGGCGGCGTTCCTGTTCGTCTACAACATCATCGCGGTCATTTCGTATCCGGACCTGTGGCCGCACGGTTTCTGGGTTGGCTTGATCGGCAGCGATTTCAATGATCACAAGATCTGGGCAATGATGCTGCTGGCGATTGTTGCCTGGGGTCCGGGCGCTCTGTCGATCGACCGGTTTCTCGGGCGATTCTGGCCCGGTGCCGGTCGCCTGCGGCAGGCAGCGCCGCTGCTTGTAGGCGTGAAGTGACGGGATGTCGGTGCGCGACGAATTTCGAAACCGGTCGCGTCGTCGGTCACGCATTCGGGCAAGAACCGCGCGACCGATTGACGCCTCACTCCTGAACGAGTTGTACAAGGTGCCCCATGCAACACGACCCCATGCTGGTGGAAGCCGCGCGCCAAGGCGACCTCGTGGCCGTTGAGCGGTTGCTGACCCTCTGCCGTCCCGACCTGCGCCGGATCGCCCAGTCGCAATGCGCCGCCGGTGTCGACGCCGACGATGCCGTGCAGGAGTCGCTATTGCTGATCTACAAGCGCATCGGCGCACTGCGCACGATAGCTTCGTTTCCGGGCTGGACGTTCTCGATCGTGCGCAGGGAGTGTTACCGGCTGCTGCGGATGGTGCGTGGGCAAGTGCCATTGCCGGAGTCCGATCACCCGGTGTTTACCTACGATGACCACACCGATCTGCAGTACGATCTGGCGGCAGCCATTCAATCGCTGCCGGACAAGTACCGTGAGGCGATCATATTGCGTGATTTCGAGGAATTTTCCATCAGCGAGATCGCCGACCAGTTGTTGCTGACGCGAGAGGCCGTGAAGAGCCGCATTCATCGTGGTCGGCAGATGGTGCAGGAGTATCTGAAGGACTGAACGTTTCTTCACGAATTCGGGCGCACCCTGCGCCAGTCGATCCCATCCAATGACGGAGACACCATGAATAGCTACCTGTCGGCATGCATATGGGCGTGATGGCGCCGGTGATGACGCTGGTGCTGCATCTGATCTGGGGCGCCGTACTCGGCGCCACCTACGGTGCGCTCGGCCGTTCCGCTGCCTGAGTCCATTGCACATTCCACTGCGGCGCCACTGCAAGATTGACGCCGCAGCGGCATGTCTGGCGATTTCGTTTCCTTCGGGTTGTTCATTACATGAAAAACAAGACCACGCTGATCCGGTGGCTGATCGTCATCGGGGTGCTTGGCGCGGTAGCCGCCTTCTTCGCGCTGGGCCTGCAGCACCAATTCACCCTTGACGCGCTGAAGGCGCGGCAACATGCGCTGGATGGTTTTCGACAAGCCCATCCGTGGCTGCTGGCCGGTGCGTTTTTCCTGATCTATGTGGCCTTTGCGGCCCTGTCGCTGCCGGCGGCGACGCTGCTGACCCTTGCCGCCGGTGCGGTGTTCGGCCTGCTGGAGGGCATGCTGCTGGTGTCGTTCGCCTCCAGCATCGGCGCGAGCTTGTCGTTTCTGGCCAGCCGGTTCGTGTTCCGCGATACCGTGCAGCAGCGTTTCGGCAAGCGCCTGCAGGCAATCGACAAGGGCATGCAGCGCGAAGGCGCACTGTATCTGTTCACCCTGCGACTGGTGCCGGTGATCCCGTTCTTCGTGGTCAACCTGCTGATGGGACTGACTGCGCTGCCGGTACGCACGTTTTACTGGGTCAGCCAGGTCGGCATGCTGGCGGCGACGCTGGTCTTCGTCAACGCGGGTACCCAGCTGGCCAGCCTGCAATCGCTGTCCGGCATCCTGTCGCCCAGGATCATCGGCTCGTTTGTGCTGCTGGGCGTGTTTCCGCTGCTGGCGCGATGGATAGTGGACCGGGTGAAGGCCCGTCGCGTGTATGCGCGCTGGCCGAAGCCGAAACAGTTCGACCGCAACCTGGTGGTGATCGGTGCCGGCTCGGCCGGTCTGGTCACCGCCTACATCGCTGCAGCGGTGCGCGCCAAGGTCACCCTGATCGAGCAACACGCGATGGGGGGCGATTGCCTCAATACCGGGTGCGTACCGTCGAAAGCGCTCATCCACAGCGCCCGTCTGGCGACGCAGGCGCGCGATGCCAGCCGGGCCGGCGTGCATGTCGGTGAGGTACGGGTCGATTTCCGGGCGGTGATGGAACGTGTGCAGCAGGCGGTCGCGACGGTGGCGCCACACGATTCGGTCGAGCGCTACCGCGAACTGGGCGTCGACGTGCAGCGCGGTCGCGCCCGCATCGTCTCGCCATGGGTGGTGGAGCTCGACGGCAAGCCGATCCGCAC
>Ga0307375_10003824_pt1 | contig 14580 bp, 10 predicted proteins | sample TR1MG_FD_202531 | JGI IMG/M metagenome (GOLD analysis project Ga0307375, IMG submission 202531) | Soil microbial communities from Risofladan, Vaasa, Finland - TR-1 | ecosystem: Environmental > Terrestrial > Soil > Coastal area > Acid sulfate soil | place: Finland: Risofladan, Vaasa | collected...
AACAACATCGACCATCACCGCACGGCCGACTTCCCTGCTTTCGCCAAAGCGATTTCGGAGAACAAGGCGCGGACGGCTTCCATGCGCGATGTCTTCGAGGCGCCGGCCGTTCTGCTTATTGGCAACAACCCGACCGAACAGCACCCACTGCTGGCATGGCAGATCCGCAATAACGTTCGCCTGCACCGCAGCAAGCTCTACATCGTCAACTCGCAGGCAATCAAGTTGCGTCGTCAGGCCACGCAGTTTGTGCAGATTCCCGCGGGCGAAGAGGCACGGTTCGTAGAGTTCCTCACGGGGACGGATGCCGCCGCAGGTTCCCTGACGCAGGCTGGCGCGTCCAATGAAAATCTCTCTAAGCTTCGTGACGCACTCAAGGCCGAGCAGAACCTCGTCGTCATTTTCGGTTCCGAGCTTCGCGGTGCGGACGTTTCTGCTCTCGTGAAATTTGGCGCGGCACAGAACGCGAAGTTCATCTGTCTCGGGGACTACGCCAACTCGCGCGGCGCTGCCGACATGGGACTCTTCCCCGACCTGCTTCCCGGCTACACTACCTTTGCGGGCGCGGCACGCTATCAGCAGGAGTGGGGCGCGGACGTTCCGGCCCTGGTCGGCATGGATCTGAAACAGATGTTCGGCGCGGCCAAGGACGGCAGGCTGAAGGCAATGTACGTCGTCGGCTCCAACCCGATATCGCGCTACGGTCTTGACCCCTTCGTTCTGCAGGCGCCGTTCGTCGTTGTCCAGGACATGTTCATGACCGAGACGGCAATGGCGGCCGACGTGATTCTGCCCGCCGCATTTGCCTACGAAAAGTCCGGCACGTTCACCAGCACCTGCGGCGATTTGCAGATGTTGCGCAAGGCCGGCGACGTTGTCTCCGTCAAGTCCGACTTCGAAATCATCGTGCGCATCGCCGAGAAAATGGATTACGACGTGCAGAAGTTGGTGCCGTTCGGCAAGGGTCTTCGCGCCGACATGGGTCAGAGCCGCGGCGCTCAGTCCGGCGAGGCCGACCGTCACGCAGTGTGGCTCCAGGCACGCGGGCTAGAACCCAAGGTTTCACCGTTCGATCCGCTGGCAACGCTCGATGAAATCCAGCGGCTCATTCCGGGCTACGACGTTTCGCAGATCAACCTCGTCTCCGGAAACGATGAGCACACGCAGCTCGTACAGATCCAGAACGCGAATATCCCCAGTCATCCGGAGCTGGTCGTTCCGTCCAACGATACGTTGTTTACGTCCGGAACTCTTGGCCGCTACTCCACCGTGCTGAATTCGGTGATTGAGCGCCGGGCAACAGGCAAGGAAGTGGCCGCCGACTAGGCGACAGTGAAAGTTTGGCCGCGATTTGCGGCACATGGTTTTACAACGCACGTTTTAGGAAACAGGGTGAGCGATGACGTACTGGTTGCATCGTGACACGATGTAATCGTCATTCAACACTCGTCAATCATCGATGCCAATGAACGCCGGTACATTCATCCTCGTCGCTGTCGTAAAAATCGTCATCGCGGTGATCGTCCTGCTGACCGCTTGCGCCTACACCGTATGGCTGGAGCGCAAGGTCGTGGGCCACATCCAGAACCGCTGGGGCCCCACGCGCGTCGGCCCATTCGGGCTACTGCAACCGCTCGCGGACGGCCTCAAGTTCATCCTCAAGGAGGACTTGACGCCTCCCTACGTCAATCGGACGCTCTACATCCTGGCACCCATGCTGGCGCTCACCATGGCGCTTACGTCGATCGCGCTGATTCCGGTGGGCCCGGTGATTCACGCCTTCGGCATCTCGACTCCCATCCAGATCACCGGAGTCGTCAACCCCGCGACCGGGCATGGCGCCGACATCAACATCGGCCTGCTGATTATTCTCGGCATCACGTCGCTCGGGGTGTACGGCATTGCGCTCGCGGGTTGGTCGTCGAATTCAAAATATTCCCTGCTCGGCTCGCTGCGCGCGACGGCGCAGATGGTGAGCTACGAAATTGCGCTCGGTCTTTCGCTTGTCGGCGTTCTGATTCTTGCCGGCACGTTCAGCCTTCACGGCATCGTTGAAATGCAGCAAGGCACATGGTTCGGATTCATTCCTAAGTGGAATATTTTCCGCGGCCAGATTTTTGCCTTCTTCATTTACCTGATGGCGGCGTTTGCGGAAACCAATCGCGTGCCGTTCGACCTGCCAGAAGCGGAAAGCGAACTGGTGGCCGGCTACCACACGGAATACAGCGCAATGAAGTTCGCCATGTTCTTCGTGGCGGAATACGCAAACATGATCACCGTCGCCTGCCTGGCCTCCATACTCTTTCTCGGTGGATGGAGCGGACCGGTCTTTGGCCCGGCGATTCTCCAGGCGCTGCTGCCCGTGTTCTGGTTCGCGCTTCGCATTGTCTTCTTTATGTTTGTCTACATATGGGTTCGCGGAACGTTGCCGCGTTTCCGTTATGACCAGTTAATGGGTTTCGGCTGGAAGTTTCTCTTCCCGCTCGCGCTGGCGAACATCCTGATCACCGCGTTGGTGGTTGCCTGGCGGGCTTAACAAGTTGCTGTAAACCCGGCTGCCTGCGCCGCCGGAGATGATAAACAATGCTGGAAACTGTCCTGTTCTTAGTCTTTGCGGCCATCTGCGTCGGCGGAGCGATTAACCTGCTCGCGCAGAAGCACCCGATTTCAAGCGCGCTGTCGCTGATCGTGGTGATGGGTTCGCTTGCCATGGTGTACCTGCTGCTGGGCGCCGAGTTTGTTGCGGCCATCCAGATCATCATCTATGCCGGCGCCATCATGGTGCTCTTCGTCTTTGTCATCATGCTGCTCAATGCGGGTGAAGAAGAACGTTCCGCCACCGGCAGCCGCGTCGCCATGGTGCTTGGCGTTCCCGGACTGCTTGCCGCCGCCGGGACGATCGGCTGGGTTCTCCTGAGGCACGACCCTGCCAGCACCCCGGTGGTGATTGGAGAGTTCCACGGCACGGCACACGCCATCGGCCGACTGCTGTTCCACGAATTCCTGCTGCCCTTTGAAGTCACGTCAGTGCTCATCCTTATCGCCATCATGGGTGCGGTAGTACTGGCGCGGAGGGAAGAGTAACCATGGTTCCTCTGTCTTGGTATCTGTTGTTGAGCGCGTTTCTGTTCGCCAGCGGCGTCGCCGGTTTTCTCATTCGGCGCAACATCATCACGATTTTCATGTCGATCGAGTTGATGCTCAACGGAGTGAACCTTGCGTTTATCGCGTTCGCTACCGTTCGCCATTCGCTCAATGGAAATGTCTTCGTCTTTTTCGTCATGGTCGTGGCCGCCGCCGAAGCCGCCGTTGGCCTTGCCATCATCATTGCTGTCTACCGCACGCGCGAGACTCTGAACGTGGACCGCGTGAACTTGTTGAAGCTATAGCCTTATGAAACTTTGGCTCATTCCGCTGTTGCCGCTCGCCGGGGCCGCCATCAACGGCCTCTTCGGCCGGCGCTTCTCGCGCAAACTCATTGCCGCCATCGCGCTTGCCTTCACGGCCGCCTCGCTGCTTTGGGCGCTCGTCATCGCCAGCCGGTTCCTTTCCGGTGGACAGGTCCCCATCGCCGACCATGTCGCCACGTGGCTTCAGATTGGCGATTTCCGCATCGAGTACGGGTTCCTCGTGGACCAGCTCTCGATGGTCATGATGCTGGTCGTCACCGGCGTGGGCTTCCTCATCCACATTTACTCGGTGGCGTACATGGAGCATGAGGGCGGCTATTATCGCTACTTCAGCTACCTCAACCTCTTCATGTTCTTCATGCTCACTCTTGTCCTGGCGAACAACTACCTGTTGATGTTCGTCGGATGGGAGGGCGTGGGCCTCGCATCGTACCTGCTGATCGGTTTCTTCTTCCGCCGCGACTCCGCCGCGGATGCCGGCAAGAAAGCCTTCATCACCAACCGTATCGGCGATTTCGGATTCCTGATCGCGCTCTTCCTCCTCGTCAAGAACTTCGGCACGCTCCAGTTCGCCGATCTCTTCGATAAGGTTGTGAAGTATTCGCCCGGCGCCGAAGTCGGTGTTGGCGTGCTGACCGCAATCGCTCTCCTGATGCTCATGGGCGCCACCGGAAAATCCGCGCAGATTCCACTTTATGTCTGGCTGCCGGATGCGATGGAAGGCCCGACGCCTGTGTCGGCACTCATCCACGCCGCCACCATGGTCACCGCTGGCGTGTATATGATCTGCCGCTCCAATGCGATCTTCAGCCGCGCACCAATCGCGTTGACGGTCGTTGCCATCATCGGGACGCTGACTGCGTTCTTCGCTGCCAGCATCGGCATCACGCAGACCGACATCAAGCGCGTGCTCGCGTACTCCACGGTTTCGCAACTCGGCTACATGTTCATGGCCGCCGGAGTCGCTGCATACTCCGCCGCCATCTTCCATCTCATGACGCACGCCTTCTTCAAGGGCCTGCTCTTCCTCGGCGCCGGTTCGGTGATTCACGGCGTCGGCGGTGAACAGGACATGCGCAAGATGGGTGGCCTCAAGAAGTACATGCCGTGGACTTTCTGGACGATGTTCGCCGCCACCTGCGCCATCTCCGGCATTCCGTTTTTCGCAGGCTTCTACTCGAAGGACGAGATTCTCTGGCAGGCCTTCTCCAGTCCGCATGGCAGTTGGATCTTCTGGCTCGTTGGCGTCATCACCGCCTTCATGACCAGCTTCTACATGTTCCGCCTGCTCTTCATGACCTTCACCGGCGAATATCGTGGCACGATAGAACCCGCCCACGCCGGCCACGGCTCGCATGACGATCATGGCCACCACGGCACTCCGCATGAGAGCCCGTGGATGATGCTCGGCCCGCTGGTCATTCTCGGCATTCTCTCGGTCGTCGGTGGATACGTCGGAGTCGGACATCGCTTCGAAAACTTCCTCGCTCCGGTGACGCCATCGGTGCTGTCTGAGCCGCAAGCCGCGGCCACGGCCGGCGCGGAAACCGCAGCGCTTCCTGCACAGCAATCTGAACCCGCTTCCGAGAACTCGGGCCTTGAAGACGAACTCATGGCCATCTCGATTCTCTGCGCGTTCAGCGGCCTCGGCCTGGCGTGGTTCCTCTACGTCAAGCGCCGCGACCTGCCGGACAAGATCGCCGACTCGCTTGGCGGTCTCTACACAACGGTTTTGAACAAGTACTACGTGGATCAAATCTATGGTGCCGCCATCATTCGCCCGCTCATCAACGGGTCGCGCGCGATCCTCTGGCGAGGCATCGATGCGGGCGCCATTGACGGTACCCTCAACGCCAGCGCCAAGGGCGCGCAGGAGACCGGTGGAGCATTCCGCCGCCTGCAGTCTGGCAACATCCGCTCTTATGCCGGATGGGTCGCCGCCGGAGCGGCTGTCGTGGTGATCTACATGGTCTGGATGGGGACGCGATGAACGCAGCCAGTCTCAACCCGATGATTCTCACCCTGGTCACGTTCCTGCCGGCACTCGGCGCCGTGCTCCTGATGCTCTTCCCGCGCCGCCAACGCGACATTCGCTGGTTCGCCCTCGGGATCACAATCGCAACGTTCGTGCTGTCGCTGCACCTGCCGTGGCATTTCGTTAGCGGTCATCCCGGCTTCCAGTTCCAAGTGGATCGCCAGTGGATCACGACTCCGAACATCCACTACCACATCGGCGTGGACGGCATCTCGCTCTGGCTCGTCGTGCTCACCACCTTCCTCACGCCCTTCTGCGTGCTGATCTCGTGGAAGTCCGTGCACGATCGCGTGAAGGAGTTCTTCATTCTCCTTCTGCTGCTGGAGACGGCGCTGATCGGCGTCTTCATCGCACTCGATCTCTTCCTTTTCTACTTCTTCTGGGAAGCCACTCTCATCCCGATGGCGCTGATCATCGGCATGTATGGCCACGAGCGCCGCATCTACGCCGCCGTCAAGTTCTTCCTGTACACGATGGTTGCCTCGGTCTTCATGCTGATCGCCATCATCTGGTTCTACGCCCACACCGGCAGCTTCGATTTCGTCGTGATCCAGAGAATGCTCGCCACCGGTCAACTCGTGATTCCGGCGAAGGTTGCAGAATGGTTGTTCCTCGGATTCTTCATCGCGTTCGCCGTCAAGGTGCCGCTCTTCCCGTTGCACACCTGGCTGCCTGACGCTCACGTCGAGGCCCCGGCCGCCGGTTCTGTGCTGCTCGCGGGTGTGCTCCTCAAGATGGGCACCTACGGTCTGCTGCGCTTCAACCTTGGACTCTTCCCCGAGGTTGCACGGCGCAACGCCCCGTGGATCATCGTGCTCGCCATCATCGGCATCATCTACGGCGCGCTGGTCGCCATGGTCCAGCCGAACTTCAAGAAGCTGATTGCGTACTCGTCCGTCAGCCACCTTGGCTTCGTCGTCCTCGGCATCTTCAGCTTCACGCAGGCTGGCCTCAACGGCGCCATGTTCATCATGCTCAGCCACGGTGTCACCACGGGCGCGCTCTTCCTGCTCGCCGGAATGCTCTACGAGCGCCGTCACACGTACGACATCAAGGAGTATGGCGGGCTCGCAACACCGATGCCGATTTACGCCAGCTTCTTCCTGATCATCACTCTCGCCTCCATTGGCCTGCCGCTGTTGAACGGCTTTATCGGCGAATACCTGGTGCTGACCGGATCGTTCCAGGCCAAGGCGCTCTGGGGAATCCTCGCGGCCTCCGGCGTCATCTGGAGCGCGTGTTACATGCTCTGGTTCTACCAGCGCGTCTTCTACGGCGAGGTCAAGCACGAGATCAACAACACGCTGGCTGACGTCAACGCCCGCGAGCGTACGTGCCTCTGGCCGCTCGCCGCGATGGCGCTGATCATGGGCGTGCTTCCCATGGTGTGGTTGCGGCCCGTGGAACCTGCGATCTCGCGCGTCATTGCCTTCCGTACCGCGCAGGCGCAATCCGCCGCGCCGTCAACGATGTCTAACGTGAATGCTGCCGCTCCGGTCGCTGCCCCTGTCGCCGCGGCCGTTCCAACGCATACTGAACAGGAAAACGGCCGATGATTCCGTCCGGTGATTACATTCGCATTCTGCCCGAGATCGTGCTGAGCATCTTCGGCATGCTCATCATGGTCATTGATCCGCTGCTCGGCGAGAACGACGATCGCAAGTCGATCGGCGTCGTCTCGGCGATTGGGGCGCTGCTGGCGCTGGGCGCCACGTTCATCATGGCGGCTCATCCCGGGGAAGCCTTCTACAGCATCCTGCGGGTCGACGACTTTGCCGTCTTCTTCCACGTGGTCGTCATTCTTATCGCGCTCGCCTGCATCCTCATGTCGTTCGAGTACCTCAAGGTGCAGGAGATTCACCAGGGTGAATATTACGGGCTCATCCTCTTCGGCACGGTTGGAATGTGCCTGATGTCATCGGCCATCGAGCTGGTGATGCTCTTCGTCGCCATTGAGATCTCGTCGATCTCCACTTACATTCTTGCCGGCTTCCGTCGCCGCGCCGCCGAGAGCGCCGAGTCTTCCCTGAAGTACTTCCTGCTCGGATCGTTTGCCACGGCGTTCTTCCTCTATGGAATCGCCTTGATGTACGGCGCCACTGGATCGACGAATGTCGATGTGATTGCCGCCGCGCTCCGCCAGGGCACGCCGGTGATGGCTTATCTTGCGATTGCCTTGATGCTGGTGGGATTGGGATTCAAGGTGGCCGCCGCACCCTTCCAGGTGTGGACCCCGGATGTCTACGAGGGGGCGCCCGCCCCAGTCGTGGCCCTGATATCGACGGGTCCGAAGGCCGCGGCCTTTGCCGTCCTGCTGCGCGTCCTCTTCGGGACGGGAGCACCGGGATGGTTCTGGGCCATCTGGATCGCCGCCGCGCTGTCGATGACCATCGGCAACTTCGGCGCGCTGGTGCAGACGAACGTGAAGCGCATGCTGGCCTACTCGTCCATCGCCCACGCCGGATACCTGCTGGTGGCCTTCATCGCCATCCGGAGCATGGAACAGGGCGTCTCGGCCGCAATGTTCTACACGGCGGCCTACGCGGCAATGAACGTTGGTGCCTTCGCGGTGGTCAGCCACTTCGCCAACGCGGGCGAGAAGTATGTGTCCATCGAGGACTACGCCGGACTCGGACGCCGTTCGCCGGTGCTGGCTGCTGCACTCACGGTTTTCTTGCTGTCGCTGATCGGCATCCCGATCACGGGCGGATTCTTCGCCAAGTTTTACGTCTTCCGCGCGGCCATCAGTTCTAGCCTCATCTGGTTGACGGTGATTGGACTGGTGAACTCGGCCATTGGTTCGTACTACTATCTACGGTTGCTCGTCATGATGTACATGAGAGAACCGCACTCGGACGAACCAGTTCCGGCAGTTCCGTTTGCAGCGGGATTCGCCATGGCAGGCTGCGTGGTTGCGACACTCTACCTCGGCGTCTTCCCGAACCGCGTCCTGCAATTCGCAATCGAGTCTGCCAGGACGCTGGTGCACTGAAGCAGAGACAAAGATTCAACCACCGAAGCCCAGCGCGAAGCTGGGCTTTTGGTTTGGCTCTGAAACGCCGAGGTCTTCCACACTCACACTGAAGAATCTTCCAAGTTAGCTTCGCGAGTTAGGAGGGCTATTCCTACTCTGACGCAGCGATTCTTTTGTCACCTGGAGTTCGGTCTCCAATTCCAAGATTCGACGTTCCGCCAACTTGAGCCTTTCAGCATCCTTTGGGTCTTTCGACAGTTTTGCTAAAGCATCAACAATAACTCTAGCAGAGGTTTCCGGTTGCTCACCTTTCTTGATTGACTGCTTTATTTGTTCAGGGCTCACTCCAAGTCGACTCGCCTCATCCTGCATACTCTTCTTCAGGTTGTTCGATAGCAATGAGCGCTCTGCCCAACTGATGTCATGCTCTCCGGCAGACTTGATCATCCGAAGCGCCCTTCTGTCGATATCCCGCAGCTTACCGGCCCGACCGAAATCGAATAGAGCCCTGCGCAAAGAATCAACGCCGAGTTGAGCCTCTGGAATCATGGATAGCAGGTATGCGAAGTTGGCACGTGCAAACACAACTTGGCTTACGCCAGAAATCTCACTCCGGAACCGCAATGAAGCACGGCGAAGAGCAAATGAAGAAGAAAGAATCGTCACAAACTTGGATTCCGCGAAGGACGACTCTAGTTTCCGAACAGCGGCAATGGATGCCAAGAGCCGCCCATCACGCGTCAATTTGTACTCTGTATCCTCATCAATGTCCTCTTGTTCGAACTCTCCATCACGAGAGGTTTGTTCAACTAAATACTTTTTGATTCGTTCGGCCAACTGAGCATCAAAGGAATCTGAAACCATTCCAGCGCCAAGCCTCTGCGATAAATGATCCCGTATCTTCGCATAGTCTCCTGCGGAGTTGCCCCGGAACTGACCGATGAACATATCCCAGTGGCTCTCCTTGGCACCGATAGAGTGAAACTCACGAGCAAAAGCATTCCTGACATATCGAAGGATATCGTGTCCGTGGAGCTTTCCAATCAGGTGCCTAGTTTCTCGAAAGTCGGCCGAACTAATCCAGGCATGATATGCAACTTCCTCAAGCACTACTGGAGCGAGCAGAATCTTTCCACCAAGGTTGGCCCATCTTGTAAGTAGATCGCGTACCGCCGCGTGATCTGGCGCGTGCTGACACATATATGTGAGGAGAATATCCGTATCGGGAACAATGCCCCCGTCAGTGAGCGTCCTCCGAATCTCAGTCGCAGAACTAGACTCAATTCCAAGACAGCACAGAATCACAAATCGTTCGCAGATATTCAATAGCCACTCGAACGCTGGACCTTCACGTTCTGTGAGCATATCCAAAATGGCGGTCTCAATAAGTTCCTGATCGTCAGGAAAACTCGCGGATGCCGCCGCAACTCGGCGGGCACCGTCGCTGAGCATCCCACGTAAAACCGAACCGTTTGCAACTGATTCATCTCTACTCAAAAAAGTGTCGAACGCATGAATTATGTCTAAACCATTTTGATAGAAGAGCCCCGACAGAAAATCCAAAAGCGTAGACCAAATTCTCTGAAATTGATCTTCAGCTAGCTCTCGACCAATAAGCTCCTCGATGCTTTCGCGCACGGCAAAACGGCCCTTCATCAGTAAGTCGGCAGCCTCCGTTGACGGCGTTTCCAGAAATACATTGCCCGCCCCTCCAAGCCGCCATCGACCTCTATCTGGGGTCACAAGCTCATCCCTTTCGAGTTCTCGAAAGAGTGTCTGCAGTGTTTCCACTCGCATATGCCGCGGCAGTCCTAGATCGTCCGAAATTCTCTTAGATATTTCATCAATACTCAGAACTTCCTTATTTGAAAGGCATTCCAATGTAGCTCTTTTGAGCATTTCGCGCCTCAGGCGCTCGCCTTCCGGTTGTCCAGCCGTCATTAGAGCAAGCCGAAGCCCCCTCTTTTGTTCTTCCTCGTTCTCCTGTCGGTTCAGCATTTGCTTCACGCTCTCGACTTCAGCATGAAAATGCTTCTCAAATATGTCGTCAAACTTTGTCGCTAAGCGAGCAAGTTGAATAGAACCATAGACGGTGAGACTACCGGTCGGAGCGTGACGTTTGACAATTTTTGTTATGTCATCGATTTTGTCTTCAGAAAGGCTCTGCGAAGAACAGTAGACAACATGGTCCGGACTTGACGTGGCCGTCAATCGGAGCATGTCTGCTTCTACTTTTGCATCAATATCTTTGTTCAGCGTCGCGCACAGAATGTTACGGTGAGACCCTCTTGAAGATCCGCTAGATCTTCCGTCCCTCCCCCGATCCCAACTTGAAGAAGTAGGCAAGAACTCAATATATTGTGTTCTTTGCCACAGATTTCATTGGTAAATCGCTCGAAGAGATAATCGTTGTGGCAGTTCTCTATAATCAGTTTAGCAATCGATTCGTTCATATTGGCATTTTCCTGGATAGCCGAAATACATTTTTAGTGCAGCAGCTTTGTATCACACTTCTGATGGAGATTCAGTAGGATTGAACCGATTGAATTCCAAGTTTGAATCGAACGGAATTGCCCACGATCTTAATTCTCACCGCAGGCCAGCCTCTACGGTACCCCAGACATCTCTCGGCCGCTTTCAGTCGCCCTCCGTTGGCACATCACTTGTCAAGAGGACGCTGGTCACATATTTCCCCTAGCTATCTCAAAACATAGGAAATATAGTCTAAAAATCGATGTCACCTTTTCCGCCTCCGATGTGTCACACTGGATATAGAGACAAAACATAGAAGCTCGCCCAGCGCGAGCTTTTGCTTTTGCCGTTTGAGACTCGGGACTCGTGTCTCGCGACTTGCTTGCTCAGGGGCTCAGCAGCTTAGTAGCTCCAGCAGCTCTAAGTGCTTTCTTTTGTCATATTTGATATGTAACTCCTTTGTTTTGTCATTTTTACAAGGGAGTATCCCCTAACCCATTGAAAACACAGAGGCGCCGTAGAGGGGGGGAGGTCTCCCTAAAAGCTCGAATCTTCACCTGCGACCGAAAGTGTTTCGGGATGCTTCACTGCGTTCAGCACGACATCCGAAAAACAACGTAGCGCAAAGGTCAAACGTTGCGGGCGATGGCAGCGTGCTTCCAACGGAACCAAACTCCATTGGGCAAGCAATACTGCATGAACTTGCCGCCGATGATGGGATCGCCCACTTGGACAGGGTGTGATGGCCCTTCGTGCTAAGGCAATCTTGCCCGGCGTGAACTTTTTTCTCTGTTCTGAAATGGCCGCACAAGACAACGGCTCTCCGCCGATGGTTGAGATTCCACGCTGTAAGTTGCTCGAAATACATAGGCCTGCTCTTTCCCCATTCCTCGGACAATACAAACGTGGCGGGTGAAATCGACATGGTCTGAAACGTGCATATTTTGGAAGGCGTGGTGGGCTGAGGAGCGACATATGAAAACGAAATCCCTGCTGATTGCTGTTGTGGTGGCAGCGGTGGCGTCGGCGTTCTGGTTGGTAGGGTGCGGAAGTGGATCAGGCAGTTCTGGCAATTCATCGTCGATGGCGACGGTGAACACAACGATGACCGATCCGCCGACATGCGCGTCACCGGGTGGCCCTTACAGTCACGTGTATGTATCCATTGCGGATGTGGAGATACATCAGAGCGCCACGGCACAGGCGTCCGACAGCGGCTGGGTGGACCTGACGCCTGACCTGAAATCCGCACCGAAGCAGGTTGACCTGCTTGCGCTTGGCGGGAACGGTTGCATCCTCGCACAACTTGGCTCAAAAACGCAGATACAGCCGGGCACGTATCAACAGATACGGGTGATGCTGGCGCCGGATACGGCGGCGGTGGCGAGCAATCAATGCGGAAGCACGAATAACTGCGTGGTCTACAACGGCAAGACCTATCCACTGAATCTGTCGAGCGAGACACAGACGGGCATCAAGATTCCTTCCGGACAGATAGCCGGTGGCAACTTTACGGTAGCCGCCGGGCAGGTCAAGGGGCTGGACATCAACTTCGACGCCTGCGCTTCGATCATCATGCAAGGAAATGGAGCCTTTCGATTGAAGCCGGTTCTACACGCGGGCGAAGTTGCAACAAGCTCCAATTCAATTACCGGACAGCTCGTGGATTCCGGTTCGATGTCGGCGATCTCTGGAGCGACCGCAATCGTCGCCCTGGAAACGAAAGATTCGAACGGTGTCGATCGGATGATCATGCAGACAACGCCGGATTCAAGCGGCAACTTTATCTTCTGTCCAGTGCCAAGCGGCACGTATGACGTGGTGGCAGTGGCGCTGACAACTTCCGGTCTCACGCCAACCGCATACTCAGCGACAATCACCAGCGGCGTACAACCGGGTAATGCGCTGGGGAAGATTCCGATGTACGCACAGCCGGTCCTGGCAAATCAGCAAGGCATGATCGCAGGCACGGTGTCGACAGCGGGAGGCTCGGGCGGGATTGCCGAAGACATCTCACTGTCGGCGGAACAGCAGTTGACGATTGCTGGGTCGAACGTCCAAGTGACAATCCCGCTGGTGCAGCAGGAATCAACGGTGGTGGCGACGACGACAGCGGCCGGAAATTCCTGCGCGGTGAATACCGACTGCGCGGACTACACCATGGCGCTGCCAGCGGCGTTGCCATATCTCGGAGCATTCAGCAGCAGCGGAACAACCTATACGCAAGTTGGCGGTTCCGCGACGAGCTACACGGTTGACGCCCAAGCATTTCAACCGGGTTCGGGGGCTACTCCAACTTGCTCACCCACCGAATTGACGACGGCAGTGCAGCAGGATGGCACGACTCCACTGAGTGTGTCGTCGGGGACAACGGTGACGGCGAAAACAATAGCGTTCAGCGGTTGTCAGTAAGCAGGCTTAGAGCAACCTCCCCCAATAGAAAAGCCTCCGTCGCGGGACGGAGGCTTTTGAACTGTCTGCGTTGGTTCCTTACTTCACCTTGGCAAAGATGATCACCAGCGTGTAGAGGGCCAGCGACTCGATGAGTGCGAGGCCGAGGATGAGGGCGAGCTGGATGCCAGCGCGCGCGGCTGGGTTGCGGGCCAGGGCTTCAGCGGCACCAGCAGTGGCGCGTCCCTGTGCAAGGCCGCAAAGGCCGGAAGCGATCGCCATGGAGAAGCCGGCCGTGATGGCAACCCAGTTCGTGCTGGAGGTTGCCGCGGCGCCGCCGGTCGTCTGGGCGAACACAGGCGTTGCGAGGCAAAGCAGCGCCATGAAGAGGAACACAAAAGCGAACTTACGCATTATTTTTCTCCTGCTATCAATTGCCGCCAGTGGGTGGTTGGCTCTCCTTGAACGGCGAGGGCCCTCACACTTGCGGCGCAACCAAACTCGATTAGTGTTCTTCCGCGACGGCGCCGGCGAGGTAGACCATCGTCAAGAGGACGAAGATGTACGCCTGCAACAGCGACACGCCAACGTGCAGTCCGAGGAACAGAACCGGGACCGCGACGGGAACGAGCGAGAAGAACACAAGGGTCACCATGTCTCCGGCAAACATGTTGGCGAAGAGACGGATGGTGAGCGACAGAACGCGCGCCAGGTGACTGGCAATCTCAATGGGGATCATGAGCGGGGCGAGCACTGGCATGGGGCCGGCAAAGTGCAACAGGTACTTCCCCACTCCCTGGCGGCGGAAACCATGGTAGTGATAATAGAAAAACGCCACGAGCGCGCAGCCGAGAGGAACCACCGGCGACGCAGTAGGCGATTCAAATTCCGGTACCAGACCGAGGAGATTGCAAACCAGAATGAAGAGTCCGAGAGTCACCAGGAACGAGGTGAAGATCTCGCTGCCATGCCCGATGATTTCGTGGCTCTGGTCAACGACAAACTCGTGGAACAACTCCATGGTGTGCTGGAGGCCGCCGGGCTTCTCCACCGAGAGGCGCGAGCGCACGATGACGAAGAACAGGGTGAGCAACAGGAACACCAGGACTTCCATGGCGAACGCATTGCTCATCGGCGCGGCAGGGTTCTCGACGTGGACGCCGAGGGCGTGCAGCAGGGCGGTGACCGGCCCGGCAAACAGACGATTTAGTAGTGCGGTAAAAGGAAGCTGCTCAACCATTGAATTTGTTTGGGATCACGAATCAGAGTCCGCGCCGGAGCGCTATTACCAGCTCGTA
>Ga0307375_10003826_pt1 | contig 14577 bp, 22 predicted proteins | sample TR1MG_FD_202531 | JGI IMG/M metagenome (GOLD analysis project Ga0307375, IMG submission 202531) | Soil microbial communities from Risofladan, Vaasa, Finland - TR-1 | ecosystem: Environmental > Terrestrial > Soil > Coastal area > Acid sulfate soil | place: Finland: Risofladan, Vaasa | collected...
TCGCACTATACTACTAGTAGGATACAATAATGCATCAGCAACAGTCATAACAGGAGGTGCAGCATTTGTTATACCAGTATGTACTTCCATGGTTCCTAATGGACTTTGACTTGTATCAATTTTTACAAAACCATTAGTTGCATCTAAATCAGTAGTTACAGAAGCATCAATAGTAGCTTCCTTCAAAATACCCGTACCATATGCTTCATCTTGTTGCCAAAATGCTGAAGTCATTTGACCAGCACCACCAACAGCAGCAGCCATTTGTGTAATATTTCTAATGCTAAACCAATTAACATCAAAAGGAATCTCTAAATATTTAGTTGTCTCATCAGAAATATAATTACCTTGCATAGTAGCCATATTTTATCCTTTAATTTATTTAGACGTTTAGAGTTGCACAAACTCTTAATAAATATAAATCATTAAGAATTTTTGGTACTTGTACCCATTTAACAGCAGCAGTAAAATTTTGATGTAAAGGATCTAATGGTGGCGTATACACAAATTTAGCATTACCTTCAAGGGATACGCGTGCAGCAGCTTCTTTTCCTACACAAAATATATTATATATCTTAGCAAGATTAACCGATAATGTAGTACTTATAGATCCTTGTGAAGATACATGAAATGCAAATCCATTAAGTGTACCATGCTCAGAATGTTTAATGCCAATCTGATTAGGATATTTAATTTTTTCTACAAATGTAGGTATTGCATCCAAATCACTAATTAAATCAGTATGACATAATGCATAATATGCTTCACGAGTTGGCGTTGTATTAACTTTATCTGATCCTTCACGACCCATAATACAAGGATATGCATCATTACTACGTAATGTTTGATACGCTTTTGCCATATCTTCTGCAGTAACATCAGTTGGTATATCACCATTAGTACCATAAACACAATTTTGGAATGTTGCTGTACTTGCTAGAACATCTCTGATAAGTTCATCATCAGTTTCTTTCATAAAGACACCAAGTCGTTCTGCCAATACATTCAAAGTTGGATCTTGAGATGTTAATACAACTTGTTCATTACATGTAACATATGTTCCATACCATTGTACTCTTGCATCAATATCTACGGCATTAAGTTGTTGTCCTGGAGGTGTTGCCCCAGAATTTCCAAGAGATGTTGTATTAGTTACAAGAGGAAAATATCTTCTAAAACGAAGAGTATTTCCATTATTTATTTGTAATACTTTTTGTTCTAATGGAAGACCATGAATAAGTGCTCTTGTTCTAGAACGTAAAAGTTTATATGCATAACTTTGCGCTATTGGAGGTGGTAGTATAGTTGTAGTAGTAATAGCCATGATTACTCCTAATTTAAAAATGTATAAATAATATTCCTATAGTAGGTTAGCGAAACCCTTACAGCTATTTTGTGGATTGGCGAATTCCATACAGCCAAAAAAGTGGATTGGCGAATTCCATACAGCCTTTTTGACTATAGAATGAAAAACAAAAAGATTTAAAATAATTCTTATAGACGCATAGGCGATTAAAGAAGAAGTAAGTTTAATCGCCCATACAAGAAACACCTTAATAACGAGAAATAGCGTCATACATTTCATCTTCAAGAGCTTTTCCAATATCTTCATTGTATCCATTAGCAAAAAGATTTGCTTTTGATAAAGGAGAATTTTGTTGTTCTTGTATAGAAGAAGTAGGACGTGGTTTTATACTATTATTTTGTATTTTAGTTTGTTGTGATTTATTAATATTAGATTTTAAATTATCACCCATAAATTTTTTTATAGCTTTATATGTTCCTTTGCCACGATTATAAAGTGTATCATTATTTTGTACAATACTACGCATTTCGGGATATCTTTTGATAAACTCTTTAACATTTTCTGCTGTAACTACACTATTAAAATCTGAAAATTCATTATTCAATTTTAATTCTGCTGTTGTTTCTTCGCTATATTGTTTCCATTGATGCAACTCATTTTGCATATTTTGTATTTGTTTAGTTACTTTATTAAGATGTTTGCCATCTATATATTCATCATCTTTAATGTCTAATTCATTTGGTTCTTGAACTGGTTGACCATTTGCCTGTTGTTTCATTGTTTCAAAATATTTTATGAGTTGATCGCGTTCATATTCTGCTTTTAATGCACGTTGTGCTTCACGTTCTTTAGATTCTCTTAAATTTTTAATATTATCTTGGAAAGTATTATTAGTATCTTCTGATCTTACTTCTTCTTGTTGTTCTGGTTGCTCATCTATTGTTTCTTCAACTTGAGTATTTTCTACTAATTCTGGTTGCACTTCATCTTTTATTACTTCTTCACTCATATTAACTCCTAGTTACTGGATATATTTTTTTTAGAATTTTATTATTTTCAAAATATTCACGTTTTGCTAGTTCTCCACTATAAAAATCTATAATATTTTTATATAAATCTTTTTCATCATCTGGAACAAGATTAACATTGTATCTATATAACTTACATAGATCTATATCGGGAACAATCCAAAGTAATTCTAATTTTTCATCTTTTTTATGATATTTATAAACTGCTTGATCATAAAATGGAATAGGACATGAACGTTGAGCAGCAAAAATATTCTTTTTAGCTCCATCAAGTATTCTATCTAAACAAAACAATACATGTATATAAAAATCACTATCAAAATGTTTTTTTCCATTCTCAAGACATTCTAATACTTGATTTGGATAATCTTTAAGTTCTTCATCAACTTGATCTTGCGCACAATGCGTATTATCTTTCTTAGCACTAACTTTACTCAAAATTTGCGAACCAATAGTAGGACTATCATTATTTTTTAACTTAGTATATCGTATCCATCCATTATATTCTTGCATATAACTCCTTCTAGACTACATATCTAATATATACTGTATAAATACTATAAATAGAAAGATGATTTTATAGAAATTATTATGTAATGATAACACTATTTTACTAAATTTATTGACACCTTGTATACTTTGTGTTATTATAAAATTATAATAAAACTATGAAAGGAACTAACAAAAATGGGCATAGGAATGTTTATTTTTATTGTATTGTTAATAAGTGTATCACATGAAAATGCAGTAATGCGTGCACGCAGTAATACACGCCGTGACATCGAAGACTATCATTATAGACATAATGAAAATTAACATATGAAAGGTATATTATGAAAGAATTAATTACATTTAAAGAACTTAGTAAAAAACTAACAGATATTAAATGGTCTTCTACTAAAAATATTGATGATACACATCAAGTTTCAATAGTTTTTGGTGATAAATATCGAGTAATTCTTAGCCATGTTCCATGTCAATATGTTGACGAGGATGGAAAATTTGAACAAAAAATACTTAATGAAGAAGAATCACTAGAACTTATTGATAAAAGAATACAATCATTAATACAACAGCTACAACAATGTATATTTACTGTTAAGTTTTATGGTGGAAATATAGAAGGTACCATAAGAAATAAATATTAATAACGAAAAATAAAAATAATATGAGAAAAATAACAATACTAATAAACGAAGAAACTGAGATAAAATTTCAATACATACTTGAAGCACGCGCACAACGTAAAAAATGGCAGAAATTACCCTCATATAAAGATGTAATGATTACAGCAATAGACTTGCTCTATAATAAAGAAAAATCTCTTGAGAGGACAAGGATGGATAATGGAGAAGATTAAAAAAACAATCGGACTTAATCAAGAAAGTTATCAACTCTTAAAAGATAAAGAACAAGAAATTAGAGAATATCATGATAACTTTAATTTACGATTATTATCAGCATTATTTGAAAATGCAATCAATGTTTTTTATAAAAAATTTAAAGAAAAAATTAATTTTGACTATAAAAACATAATAAAAAGACAAACAGTTTATATATCTAAAGAAACGAATGGAATATACAATAAGTTAGCATTTCAACATAATTATACACTACAAGAACTTGCTAATTTAATTATAATATCTGTTTATAAAAAATAAAATGATACATAGGGATGGATTTCCATCCCTATAAAATTTCACTTAGTACCATTTTTCTTTTTATTTTTAGGTTTTCTAACACCTAAAAGATTCTCTGCGATTTTTTGAGATTTACCTTTTGGTCTAAATGAAACAGGCATTATTTTCTACGCCCAACCTTTTGTACTGGTTGACCTTTTTTACCTACATCATTTGCCATAGGAATTGTTGCTTCCATAAATTGTTTTGGAATAACTCCCATAGGTGTATTTATCATATTCCAATATGCCATTTGATCAACATTTGAATTATGATACCCTGCAAATGGCTCATAATAGCCTGAATTGAAATTAGAAAAGTCATTACCACTACCACGTGATGACATGCCTTTCTTATATTTAGCCATAATATTACTCCTATATATAGTTAAAATATTAATATTCAACTACTTGCTTTTACATAACATAACTATTTAAATATAACCAACGTATTTAAAAAGAACATCGCTATAATACATCCTGTTTAAATTCCTGCTCATTAGGTTGTAACATCTCTTCCTTAAATGCCTGTTGCTCTGGATATTCTGTATCTGCAATTGGCTGTTGTGCCATTTCTTGTTCCATTAATTCATCTTCAAATAATTTTTGTTGCTGAACATTATCTCTTTCAGATTGTATAATTTGCATAAGTTCTACAAGCTCATCTATTTTATTAGGATCTGCTTGTTCAAGATCTTTTAATGCCTTAATAGCTTCAATGTTTGTTTTTTGTTCATTTTGAGCTGTTTTTATAGTTTCATTAATCATATCAAATTTATCTTTAGATATTTCGCTATCACGTCGTCGTGCCATAGATTGATCAGCTGCTGCACGGGCATTTAATAAATTCATAGTAGCTTGTTGTTCAGCCATATCTTGTTTTGATTGTACTTCTTGTGCTTGTTGAACTGATTTACTTTGTTGTTCCATTGCTGCAATAAGATCATTTTTATTTTGTATAGCTGCAGCATTTATTAATGCTGAATCAGGTATTTCGATACCCATCTCTTTAAGTACAACAAGTTGTGTAAACTCATATTGTCTTTGTGTTGCTGTATCAAATCCTTCTTCAATAGCTATATTATATTTTGCAAATTTCTTATTATAAAATTCTGGTGTTGGTTCTTCACCTAATATTTTCTTAATTTTTCCTGGCGTATAGTTATTTTGTATTATTTTAACCATTAATTCACCTAATAGTTGTTGCGAACTATCAAGTTGATCAAAGAGTGTTTGTTGTTGTACCAATGACCATCCAGAACGTAATCGAGCAAGAGCAGCTGATTTAAAATCATCAGCAACACCTAATGTTTCTTCAGAAGCACCAGATATTTCTCTAAATTCTTTTCCTAAAGATTCAGTTAACTGAGGCCATGAAGATGGAATATCATTTTTGGGAATAGGAATAAAATCTCCCATATCAGCATCTTGCTTCAATCGAATCATTCTTCCATTACCAGTTTTCATTGGGTCATCTGGATCAACAAGTGAATCTTCTTTATATATAAATCCATTACCAATAAGCGATTCAGCATAATCAAGTTCAATAATTTTACGACGATTATATAAATATTGTACGTCTCTTAATCCACGAACGATTCCTTGTATTTTTAAAGGATAATTATCAATGTCTGGATCAAAATAACCAAATACTGGGACAAATGGATATGTATCTAATCCAATTGGATTTAAATCATTAAATATTACTGAACCATTTACTAATAATGCTAGTTTAACAGTTGGTATAGTAGTATCTATAACATCTATTTGTGGATATTGAGCTAAAAATTCACGAAGCGATTCATCAGTACCAGTCCATTCTAATGTCTCTCCAAGATTTACATCAACAAGAAGTTTTTGTTTTCTATAAGCTCGATAATAAAATTCATCATATGCCAATAAGTTTTTATCAATAAAACCATTCTCAGGCATATAAGGAAATTTACCGTCAGTATAATATGCACTCATTTCTTCAATTTGATCTTTTTTATTAGGAACAAGAGAAATAATTGCATCTTTACGTAGAAATGAACGCTTCCACATTGCATTACAATCAGTTAAATCTCTTTTTCTAAAATAAGGATCCATAATAAAACTATTGTAACTACAGTTATCAACTTTAATCTCTCCAGAAATAGGATCGTTTCTATAATCAACCCATATATGCATTACATTCATACCAGTAACAACTGCACCATTATATGCTTCTGAAATAACATCTAAAATATTTGAATTTCTAGATATTACTGATAATAATTTTGTAAATTGATCTGCAGTTTCTTGACCAGAATTTTCTTCAGGAGTCACAATCATTGATTTTCTAGTTCTTCGTTGATATCCAGATAGTAGATTTGATATGCGTCTAATATGATTAAAACTAAAATTCTTTCTGGTTCTTATAGGAACATTATATAATTCACTCCATAAAGTCTGATCTCCTGCATTAAATCTTGCATCAACACTAGCCTCTTGCCAATAATTTTGATTAACCATCATGGCATCATTATAAAATGTCTCGATCATTTCTCTTACAGGAGCATCGTCACTATTAAACGTGATTATGTTGTTACCACCAGGAAATAAAGCCATTTAACCACTCCTATTCTATTGATTTTTATATATATAATATAATGTTAAAACAAATAAACATTTAAGTTATAGAAATTATTATTGATAATTAAAATAAACGTAAGTATCAGTAATCCCTAAAAATAGGAGGAAGATTAGAATTACTGCCGTATACTAACTCTTTATATCGCTTATCAAATTCTTCAGGAGATCGTTCATTAGTATCAATATAAGGAAGTGAATTACATACATAGCGAAGACAATCTGCATAATCGGTCGACCAGTCTTCTTTATCTTTATCAATAAATCGTTTTGCTTTATCATCCCATTTTCTTGAATAATGTTCTAATGCATCTAATAATAATGAACAATTATTCTTATCAATGAATATTCTTTTAAATGTATGACGAACAACTTCAATACCATCATTTAATAACGATTTTGGAAGAACTTTCATAGTTAAACCAAGTTGTTTTAATATTTGTAATCTTGTTTTTCCAGTACTTAATTCATGATTTTTTGCATCATGAGGAGCAAAATGCTTAGCGTATTGATATCCTTTAGTTTCAGAATATGAGCGAAGTATACTCACATAATGTGATAAGTCTTCATTGTTTTTATGATAGAGATCAATAATACATATTTTTCTACCAATAACCTGAAAGAAAATAATAACACTTGGGCATCGAAATCCGAGATCCCAAGCAGTATATACTTGATAAGAAGAATCATGTGGCACAAAACCAATACGTTGTTCTGCATATGCTTTATCAAGATATCTTGCATAATATACACCAGTATTAGCTATAGAGAAACTACAGAAGAATTCCTGTAAGTACATCTCTTCAGACATTCGTTCTTTTTCTTTATCTAATACATCTAAAGTAACATGTTTAGTATCATTAACAGTTAAAATTTTATAATACCACTCACTATCTTTACCAGACTTTGCATGTTGATATACATCATAAAAGGCATTGTGGCCATTTGGTGTTGAGATAAATATAACAAATCCTCCATTAGCAGCAAGAATTGGAGCAATAACACCATTATAAGCTTCAGGATGGTTTACTCTGCTATATTCTGAAAAAATAACTCCTACTGGGTTAGTTCCGCGTAAACAGTCTGCATTATCTGCACCGTTAAATTGTATTATACTTCCATTAATTAAAGTAATTTTCATTTCAACGTTATTTTTTTTAGCAATTAAATTATGTGGAATAAAATCTAAGAATTTTTCACCAGTAATTAAAATAGCATCCCAGATTGCACGTCGACATTGTTCATACTTGGGATAAAGATAATAATATGTTCCAACGCGTTTAAATGCCTGTCTAAGAATAAGATTTAAAGCAGCAACATCTTTTCCGGAATTATGAACTATATATCCATTGGCTATAAAGTTATGATTAATTGTAGTCTCTATATCAAATAATTCTTCTGGTTTACCATCTTTAATTCTAATTTTATTTAAAGAATAGTTAGAATTATTATTATAATTTAAAACAATAGTATCTTCTTTAAGATTTCGTGCTGCTATCCAACATATATCTTCAATAGTTTTATTAACTACAGCAAACTTATGATCTAATGATGTAGTAATTGGAATATATCCAGGTGCCTGTATAATTTTAGTTTCTTTTATACCAGTAGACCATTTATTTTTTACTATATCAGGAACAAATCTTTTACCATTCCATGAAAGAATTTTGTCGCCAACTTGTATATCACGTAAAAATTTCCATGATCCATCAATCATAATAATATGAGTATTTCCAGATAAGCAGCGTCTAGGCCATACTATGACAAACTTTTTTTTCCCTTGATGTTCTAAAGCATTGATAAGATCTTTTTGATACCATCGAGGTTCAAAAGTAGAAACTTTTATAATTTTTTCATCCATTATCTGATTTAACTGTAGTGTTTTTTTTAATAATGATTTTTTTTCTAGAATTTTTAAGATCTTTAAGTGTTGTTATAATGAATTGTTTTATTTTATCATCAAGGGTTATATTAATTTTCATTATATCTTCTTTAAGTATAAGGATTGTATTGTTTAATTTTTCAACATATTTATTATTAGTTATTTTTTGTTTATATAATTTATATGAAATAAGAATATCTGATAAAAGTAATACGAGCAAGATCATAAAAATAGTCGAAGTCACTTAAATGCCTTTCATAATTAAGAGAAAAACGAATTAATAAGGTCATACCAGAATACAATAGAGGTTACAATAATAGGAATTCCAAAAAACAAAAATGCAAGATAAAAGATATCTAAGCTAAATAATTTAGTACCAATAAAGATGGTAATTATAAATGCTAAAAATATAAAAAAGAGAGTATAAATTTTTTCTTCAAATGTCATACGCTTCCAATATTGTATAAATTAACATTCTAAGCTATATAATCTATCGCTCCAAGTATATCCAGAAGATTCTTTTTTTGTGCCATATAAATTAATCTTTAATGTTGTGTTATTGTTTTTTATGATTGATTATAGGGCAAAAAATGATTTTATTCAGGTTTTTCAATTTTATCGCTTTCTTTATAATCATCAAATACCACGGTTAGCGTTTGGTTTTTAATCTCTTCTTCAATGTTCTTTAATTTGGCTTTATATTTATTAGCCTGATCATGGCGTGGGCAATACATATGAAGTGTATGGGTAAGAAACTTTGGATCATAATTAGCAACTTTTTCTTTACGTCGCAGAGCAATAAGTTCTACGCAGAAAGCGTGCATACGTTTTAGATAAGGATTTCGTGTTAACCAGCCATGATATGTGGCGCTAGCAACGCCGCGCATGATTCTATATTTTTCAACATGGCAAGCATCTTGATTTTCATTAAAGAACTGAAGTTGGTCGTCTGCAAACTTTTCTATAATGCTATCGGTAGCGAATTGATTTGAGAGAAAAAACTCTTGTTCTGACCTACTGAAGGGCACTCGGTCATTTTCTCTTTTCTCTTTACGAATGGTATGATTTTTTGTTTTTGTAATTTTTTGGTCCTTTGAATTCATTGGTACCGCCGTTTATGTTTTTGATTGGTATAATAACTATTTCAGTATGTGGATCATTACTATATTCTTTAAATAGAGTGATATTGTATAAAAAGCAATCTTTTTTATAAATAACTCCTTCAGAAACATAATTAGCGAATTCAAAGAGTTTGATTAAAGAAACGCGTCGTTGTCTATATTTATGGCTACGTGGAAGAAAGAATTTAAAGATGGCTTCAATAGGAGAGGTAATGATATTTTCGTTTTCGTATTGTAGTTCTAAAGTGACTATGTATCGTAATTTATTTTCCATATATGTGTCGAAAGTTTGGCGTCCACGATCTCCAGTTTTAAAAATACGTATTGGATCGCCTGGAATATTAAATACGTATCTATCTTTCATACATTCTCCTAAATATAGATTTCAATATACGTAAAAAACTAGATCCTATGATAAAAAACACTATATATAAAGCATTTAAAATAATATAACACGGTTTCAATAATGTAGCAATTAATCTTTTTAAAAAAAGTTTTAATAAAGTTAAAAATAATGTAAAAAAAAGTTGACACAGTTTCAACATAATGTTATATTGTTAATGTTGAAATTGAGAAATAATAAAGAGAAAGAGAAATTATGAAAAACTTAAAAGAAATACAAGAATTGATAAAAACATATGATAAGATGATTAATGATTTGGTAGAATCTAATGCGCCGGATAAAGTTATCGGAAACTTGGAGCTAAAGAGACAAAAACTAATAAGTAAGCGTGAAAAACTTCAAATCAACAATACTAGTACTATTTTGGTAGAAAAAGAAGAGGTTCAAGTTTCCGATAAGAAGCAAGATAATCATGAAATAGAAAAATTGTATGGTGATAAATCAGTGATAGAAAAAGTAAGTATTATTGCAAAACTAAATGATGAGATAAAATTATATGATTCTATTATTGAAAATAATATTTCTGATATTGAGGAAAGTAAAAAAATTATAGATATGAGAATTAAAACAGAATCATTAATAGAAGAATTATATTTATTACTTCCAGTATCAATATCTAATCTTATAAAGATAAGAAGAAAAGAAAATCAATATAATAATCAATATTTATAGTACTACACTCTCTTTCTTAGCTCTCATTTTTTCTCGCTATAGATACCATGTCTATAGCGAGATATTTTTATTTAAATATTTCTATGTAAAAGAGATAATTCCCCTACTCATCTAAAAAAATAGCATAAGGATTTTTTAAAAAAGCTTAGGTACTATCTACGGAAAGCTTGTGTAGTATCTCACTTGAGTGCTTGTACTATCTATCTTAGAGCTATTATTCAGAGAATTATATCAAGAGTTGAAATGTTTAAAATTTAAACAAGGTTTCTCTGTGAGATAGCCTAGTTTTTAAAAAACGAGATCTGGAAGCTCCAACTTTCAGACCTCTAAAATTTGTTGTAATAGAACAACATCTATTGTCTATTATAGCAACTCTTAAAAACTTGTTAAGAGTAGTGCTGAATTAAAATAAAGTGCGAACCAGACAGCTCGCACTTATATAAATATAGATACTATCTACGGAAAGCTTAGGTACCATCTCCCTTGAGTGCTTGTACTATCTATCTTAGAGCTATTATTCAGAGAATTATATCAAGTAGTGCTGAATTAAAATAAAGTGCGAACCAGATAGCTCGCACTTATATAAATAGAGGTTAAATAGAGGTTAAAATGATAGCAAAAACTATTGATTTTTTATATTGTTTTTGTCCAAATGCACGTATAAGTCTTCTTCCAGATTTTGTAATCTTATTTTATGATTATCAATTTCACTCATTATTGTAGTGTCAAGTTCTGAAAGTCGTTCTTTAAGAGTGTAATATTTTGTTTCTAAATCATGGTAATAGTTAAGTAATTTATATATATAAATACTTAAAAATATAGTAATGGTAAAAAACGTTAATATAAGTAACTGTATTTTCATGAAACATCACAATCTTCATCATTATTCATAAGGCCCAAACATAATAAGTCATCTTCAAAATAATTACCTTCTTCATCAATGATATCTGATAATTCATTAATTACATGACATGTTTCAATGATATGTATTTGTATAGTTTTTTGTGCTAATAATTCAGGATTATGTTTAACCGTTGGAAGAATAATAAATAGTAAAGAAAATAAAAGTATATTCATTCTAACCCTTTCAGGATAATTATGGATAGTTAAAATATTATGGCTTGAGAAGGAGCATCTATATTGTTATGTTTAATTTGTTCATTAACAACATCTAAAAGTTGAGTATAAGAAGGAGTTGCACCAACGGAAGCTTGCATTTCTTGGCCGATAGAATTAAGAATAGTAGATTTTGAATAATTTTGATTAAAAAATTCAATCTTTGGTAGAGAAACAATTTTGCCTTCTAAGAAACTTTTTATTTCTAACAACCTTTCATGTGAGAATCTATTTTCTTGTATCGCTGTAAGCAAATTTGATCCAAATGGGTTGAATGGATAGGTAAAGCCAATAGCCTTTTGTTTCATGACGCCAGTCGGAGAAGTAAATTCAGTATCGTATATTTTATATTCAGAAAAGACACATCGTTGTTCTGCTGGAATAGGTTTTTCCTTAAAAGATGAAAGTTTACGGGGATCGTTTTTGAACGGAGAATCTTTTAGAGAAGGCCAATTTTCATTCACAAATTCAATCTTCATGTCTTGAGACCATGTAACTGGAAAACTTATCTTATTTCCTCCATATTGATATGGCCGTGAATATATAGCATCTGACACGTAGTGACCTTGCTCAGGGCCCTTTTTATGGGTTTGAGTTTGAAACGGTTCCTGATTTATAATCTTGTCTTGATTTGTACATTGATCTTCATCCGTACATTCATATTGCTCTTTAAGCCAATTAACAATTTCCCAATTAATATCTTCTTCTTTCTGCTTTGCAATCTTACTACAAGTTGCCCAAAAATAGCTATATGCACTCTCTAAGCTCTTTCTACTACGTCCCAATACTGCATCAGCCTTCTTAATTACAGTTTCACTAAAACCAGACAGACATATCATTCCATAAGTTGTAAGATCCAAATGCTTTATATTTCTTATATATACCGGTATTAACGTTAACTCTTTATTTTCCATAGTTCTTCTCCTAACTATTTCCTGAATAGAATTATCCTGTTTACTTTCATTTACTTTATTAATTTTAACAACACTACAAACTTTATCAAAGTTCCCCCTTCGAAGTATGGTTACAAAACGTAACTTATTTCTAGAAATAAGTAACTCTTTGTTATGTATGTTTGTTTTTAAGTTAAGTACCTTGTTATAGTATGACATTTTCTCATTGTCATGTTCAGATCGCATAAAAGAATTATCTAACTTTTGATGTACTATTTGTGATTCTTTATTAAGTGGATGTGAAGAAAGCATCTCAAGTGGAAAACATGAGAAGATAGGAATTAAAAGAAACAGAGCCAAACGAATAGCGTTGTCTTTAAAGGCAGAAGATAACTTATATATACATGTTCTCCACTTGCGATTCTCTCTTACCACTACAAGCATACCATCATGCTCAAATACTTTAATCCAACGGTATACAGTTTTAGTCGAACACCCAACCTCATTTGCTATCGTCTCATATGACGGACACATTATATTATATTTTTTACTAAACTTTACCAATACATTAAATATATCAAGAGCACACCCACGCTTACCCTCAAAGTATTTCTTTATTTCCTGAGGATCACTACCAACAATAGGCATACAATCGAGGTTTTGGATCCTCTTCTCTTCTTCTGTATTGTAAAAGTATTTATTTTTAGTTTTATTTAAAGTTTTTCTTGACGTTTTATTTCTATGTGTTATCATTTTCTCACTATTTGTTGTTGTCCTCATGTGTAAAAACTGGGGACTTTTTTTTTGTCTAAAATTTATTTCAACATTTAAATATTTATTTTTAGTTTTGTTTAAAGTTTTTCTTGACGTTTTATTTCTATATGTTATCATTTTACCTCTATGTGGTGTTGGTATATTTCAATAAATTAGTTTTTTTCTAAATATACCAACTTCTTTTTTTTATTCAATCTTTTTATGACTTAGAAATTTCTCCCTGCTTATTATTATGATCCCTATTATAAAAATACCTCCATACTTTACACATACTCGTAAACGATAATATTCTTCCCATCAAAAATTTATTCAATGTCAACGGCGATATAGTTAAATCATCCGCCATATTTGTTAATGACTTACCATCATTTAACTCTATCGTCACCAAATTTAACAACCATTCATTTATTTCTTGTTTATCTCTTAAATATATCTTATATGTAATGTATCTTGAATTTTCCACTGATTTCCTTTATTTTATGGTTATTATTTACTAATCATAGTATACTATATATAAACATATCTTGTCAAATAAATTTTAGTATAAATAATATAGAAAAGTATAAATAATTATTGACATAGTATAAAGTGTAGTGTAATATATAAATATGTTTAACTTATAACAATAATTATAAAGGAAAATTATGAGCGCAAAAATAGATTATATAAGAGTAAAAACTTTGCTTAACTACTTTAGAAATATCTTTAAAGATAATGCAGAAAGATTTAAACAAACACATGATATAGATACACTACTGCACATGGGGAGTCCAACAGTATTATTTAATTATTTTGCTGCTCTACAAGCGTGCATATACGACCTAAAAACAACTCCAGAAGATATATTCGATAAATGGTATGAACTTATTTATAACAATAGAAAACGATACAAAAGAAGAAGAAGTAGAGTATGCAGGTGATGAAGACCTAGTAAATAAAATTAAATATGCGCTAAAACGTCATTATGAAAAATCAGAAAGAGAATAATATGACTCTTACAATACGGTTATATTTTAATCCTCATGCATATCATCAATTTACTACATCTAAAATTCCAAACTATACTATAAACCAATACATTGATGCATTCATTA
>Ga0307375_10003828_pt1 | contig 14576 bp, 13 predicted proteins | sample TR1MG_FD_202531 | JGI IMG/M metagenome (GOLD analysis project Ga0307375, IMG submission 202531) | Soil microbial communities from Risofladan, Vaasa, Finland - TR-1 | ecosystem: Environmental > Terrestrial > Soil > Coastal area > Acid sulfate soil | place: Finland: Risofladan, Vaasa | collected...
TACTGATTTCAAGATAGCTCTACTATTCATACATTGGATATGGAGACCTAAGACCTTTTTTATATCTGTCTTTGGATTCCCGAATGGTAACAAGAGTTTCTTCTATTCCTCGCCAGCCATCGACCTCGACATCTTTTTCCTCAAGCTTCTTGTATATAGAGAAAAAATGCTCTATTTCTTTTAATAAATGCGGGGGGACCTCGCTTAATTCCTGGATATGGTTCCACAGTGGATCCGCTACAGGAACGCATAGTATTTTTTCATCCGGCCCCTTCTCGTCGCTCATAATAAACATTCCCAAAGGTTTGGATTTTATTATGCACCCTGGGAATGTCGGCTCCCAGAGAAGCACAAGAGCATCAAGCGCATCACCGTCAAGCGCAAGGCTATCCTCTACAAATCCGTAGTCACATGGGTAATGCACAGAGGAAAAAAGCATTCTGTCCAATTTGATCCTTCTTCTTATCTTGTCGTATTCATATTTGTTTCTTGAGCCCTTTGGCACCTCTACCATTACGCTTACTGTATTTGTATCGCTGTCACCTTTAACCATTTGTACTCCCCCTATGAATTTATAAATCTAGAAATAGTCCCTTAGCTTCTTTTGAAGTTAGCTTGGATACGGAGGTTGCCTTATCACTGAATGTAGATAAAGTCCCCCATGATTCTCTTTCAGAACAATTATATTGCTCAAGTTTTATCAACACACCAATAAAATATACAACCTTAAAACCATTTCTTTTTCTTGAAGTAATACACTAAACCCAGAGCAACAATAACCATGACTAATATGACTATCGGATAGCCCCATGACTCATGAAGCTCAGGCATGTTATCAAAATTCATTCCGTAAACACCGGCTATAAAAGTAAGGGGTATAAAGATTGAGGCCATTATAGTCAGCGTTTTCATTACTTCATTCATTTTGTTGCCCGAGATTGACAAGTAAGTATCCAGCATCCCGGAGACCATATCTCTGTAAGCCTCCATAGTGTCTATTATCTGGATGGCATGACCGTATAAATCCCTGACATATAGGGAAGTGACCTTGTCGATTAAAGGAGACTCTATCCTGTCAAACTGGTTTATAACCTCCCTAACAGGCCAGATAAATTTTCTAATTAAGACCATCTCTCTTTTAAGACTATGTATTTTCTTAAGTGTCTCTTCTGAAGCATCATTCATAAGTTCATTTTCAAGTCCCTCTATACACTCTCCGAGCTTCTCAAGCACTAAGAAATAATTGTCGACAACTGCGTCAATGAGTGCATAAGCGAGATAATCCGCCCCTGACTTTCTTATCCTTCCTTTACCATTTCGTATCCTGTTCAATACAGGTTCAAATGTATACCCAACCATTTCCTGAAATGAAATAACGGTTTGCTGAAAAAAGACGATGCTCAACTGCTCTTCCAATATGATATTTCTTTCCTCGTCGTAAAAAAGCATTTTAAGTGTCGTGAATATATAGTCCCCGTAGTCATCAATTGCCGGGCGGTGGTCTGTATTTAAAATGTCCTCAAGGACTAGGTTGTGAATCCCGAAATGGGCGCCCAGCTTTCTCAGAACTTCTATATCATGGAGTCCGTCAATATTTATCCACGAAACAGAAGTTTTATCTTTGAAGGGGAAAGTTTCTTCGATACTCTCAAATTCATGCTCGCTGAGATTTGCCTCATCGTAGTCAATCACCCTTATCCTGACTTTATCAACTTTCTGTTCGCCGATGTGAATAAGTGAGCCCGGCTGAAGGCCTTTTTTAACAGAAGTTTTTTTTGTTAATCTCGAGGGCATTATTTATCCTCCTCTTTGTCCAGTTGCTTTAGAGCGTTTTCTCCAATATCTTTCTCTATCTCAACCTTAAGATTATTTTTAAACCAGACGTCCTGCTGAGGGAACGGTATAACAATCCCTGCTTCGTGAAATTCGTACCAGGCTTTGAAGTAAATATCACTTATTACAGGATTTATTTTCCAGAGATGCCTTATATTGACCCAGCAGAGAAGATAAAAAACTATTGCACTATCCCCGTATTCCGTAAACCACAAATTAGGAGCTGGGTTTGTTAGTATCTGCGTATTCTCATTTGCAACTTTTAGCAGTATTTCTTTAACTTTGTTTGGATCGGAACTATAGGATACTCCAAAAGGAATCCGGACCCTTATTGTATAATTAGATAGCGAGTAATTCACCATTTGCTGGTCAATGAACTGGGAATTTGGCACAACCACTTCAATCCCATCTGTAGTTGAAACGACACTTGAGAATGTATCTATGCTAACGACATTTCCATAAATTGTCTCTAACGTATTTCCTATGGCTCTCCCTGCATTCCCATCTATTTCTATAATGTCGCCAACTTTAAGTCTGTTGCTAAAGAGAAGTATTATTCCACTTATATAGTTCTTCATAATATTCTGAAGACCTATTCCTATTCCAAGCCCGAGGGCACCTGCAACAGGAAGAAGTGCAGCCCATGTAAGACCGAACTCAGAAAGTGCAATCATAATGATTATAAGTAATCCGAGGTTTCCTACTAGTGATCTAAGTGAACCGGCCTGAAGCTCATTACCCTTTTTTAGATTATATAAATATATTGAATGCTTTAGCACACCAACAATTGACAATAGAAATAAGAAAATGAATGCTCCGGAAAATACAGAGAACACAGAAATTTGTATGACACCAGTATTTATAATGAAGAGCTCTTTTAAATAAGAGATTAATTGACCTAGATTGTAAAATTTAATGAAAATTATATAGAGCAGATAGATTAGGAAGAGGTTTAGAAAGCTTTCTGCACTTTTTGTAATACCTACATATGTTTGAGGGTCATCCTCAGGTTTTAAAAATGCGTGTCCTCTCACATAGGTTTTAAGGACAAGGTAGGCAATTATTGTAATAAATATGACAACCCCGCCTACGAAAACTGAGGAGGCAAATCCAATGATTTTAAAAAGCCAGAGGGCAGCCACAATTAGATAAAGCACTGAAATAAAACCTGTAAGATTTGAGACAATAGATTTAGCAAACTGTCTGCCTTCTGGAATAAGACCTGAAATCACATTAACAGCACTCAGAAGGAATATATAAACAAGCAATATCAGAGATATCTTGTTAACTAGAGAAAAAGCTTCCTGAATTTCGGGGCTTTTAAATACTAGAGTATTTAGACCAGTTAGCATCAAAAAAATAGATGCTATGAGCAAAAGTACGTAAGAGAAGAAATTCCACGGTATATACCCAATTCTAAGTGGTTCCAATAGATATTTAATAAAGTAATAGCCGAGATAAAAGTAGGCAACTGATGTAAATAATATCTGTGATATTGAACCTCCCAGAAATCCTTTAGAATATATTACGATAAGAAAATATATAAGTGGGGAGATAAGACCTATTAGAAAATGAGAGTACTTTTTATACTTCCATTCTGATTTTGATACCCAAACAGACAACTTGCCGTGCAGTGTAACAATTAGCAAAAGAACAATCAGAAGTACTGCCGCTGTAAAGAGTTCATCTCTTAAATGAGCAAATAGGTAGTGGTAAATAGCTAGGAAAAGATCATCAAGCTGTGAGGTAAAGTTGAACACAAATAGTTCTCCTTACATACAGGATGGTGAATTTATGTAATAATATCAAGAAATTATTTATGAAAAAGAAACCTGATTTAAGGAAAATTATAGGCAGAAAAGACAAAGTAGATTTCCCCAAGATGAGGCTATATGATGTCGATGCTAAAATCGATACTGGGGCTTTCACTTCTGCAATACACTGCCATAATATCAAAATAACAGAAAAGGACGGCCAAGAATACGTTTCTTTTTATCTTCTTGATCCCACTCATCCTGATTACAATGAAAAAAGGTTTAGAGTCCCTCTTCATGCCAAAAAGAGGATCAAAAATTCTTTTGGAAAGTCGGAGGAAAGGTGCATTATTAAAACCTTGATAACTTTATTTGGAGAAAAGTTTGAAATTGAACTATCTCTGAGTGACCGCTCTAAAATGGAATACCCTGTACTCATTGGAAGAAAACTATTAAAAAAGGGATTTGTAGTTGATGTATCTAAGTCTGATCTTTCGTACAAGCAAAAACTAAAAAGGAGCAAGAAATGAAGATTGCTATACTATCGAGGAATAAGAATTTATATTCGACAAAAAGACTACTTGAAGCAGGGTTAGAAAGAGGACATGAAGTAGAAGTATTGGACTTTCTTAAATGCTATATGGTCATAGAGGAAAAGAACCCAGAGATATATTACAACGGAGAGAAGCTCACAGGTATAGATGCAGTGATTCCTAGAATCGGGGCTTCAAGGACATTTTATGGCACAGCAGTAGTAAGACAATTTGAAATGATGCATGTATTCCCGGCCAATGAGTCGCAGGCAATTACAAGGTCAAGAGATAAACTTCGTAGCATGCAGATTTTATCCCGAGCTGGATTAGGTATGCCAATAACCGCTTTCGCGTCGGATCCAGATGATATAGGCCACCTAATTGATGAAGTGGGGGGAGCGCCTCTGGTAATAAAACTGCTTCAGGGTACCCAGGGCATAGGTGTTGTTCTAGCAGAGACAAAAAAAGCCGCTCAATCTGTTATGGAAGCATTTTACGGTATTCAGGCCAACATGATGATACAAGAGTTTATTAAAGAATCTAAGGGTGCTGATATAAGGGCTTTTGTCGTGGGTGGCAAGGTAGTTGGGGCCATGAAAAGACAGGGCGCTGAAGGAGAGTTTCGCTCTAATATACATAGGGGTGGGAGTGCTAATGAAATCAAACTTAGTAGAAGTGAGCGTTCAACTGCTATAAAAGCAGCAAAACTATTAGGTCTCAATGTTGCAGGGGTAGATATGCTGCAATCTAGTACTGGTCCTAAGATAATGGAAGTTAATTCCTCCCCAGGGCTTGAGGGAATCGAAAAAGCAAGTGGAGTTGACGTTGCATCAACAATTTACGAATTTATTGAAGAAAACGCTCACCGGAAAAGACTTATAAAAGACAGAGTAAAATCATAAATGTCTGAGAAAGTAATAATAAACGGTCAAGAAATACTTCCTGGGCAGAATGTACAGATCAATCTAAACGTTGCCAAACTGCCTACACACACCATGATAGACCTTCCTGTTTTTGTTTTTAGGGGTAAAAAGAAGGGCCCTAGGCTTCTGATTATGGCCGGTATTCATGGAGATGAACTTAATGGTGTTGAAACGATTAGACGCCTGATTGTTAGCAAATCGGTCATCCCAACTAGGGGAATGGTAGTTGCAGTGCCGATAGTTAATGTTTACGGCTTTTTAAATAAGTCACGGTACTTGCCTGATGGTAGGGATTTAAATAGAAGTTTTCCAGGTACAAAAACGGGTTCACTCGCTTCAAGAGTAGCACACACTTTGATGAACGAAATACTGCCTGTAATTGATTACGGGGTAGATCTACATACGGGAGGGGCAAATGATAATTATCCACAGGTGAGGTGCACGTTTGACCTGCCGAACAATTTGACTCTTGCCCGCGCTTTCGCACCTCCTTTCATAATTAACTCTAAACTAAGAGACGATTCATTGAGGAAAGCCGTGCATGAAATGGGGAAAACAATGCTTGTTTTCGAAGGTGGGGAAGCACTGCGTTTTGATGAGCTTGCAATTAAAGAAGGAATAAACGGAATCAAGCGGCTAATGAAATATTTGAAAATGAATACCGTAAATCCACGAAAACTCAAGAAACCAGTTGAGATTCAAGGTACTGCGTGGATTCGTGCTAGAAACTCGGGAATATATAGAGCTTTTGTAGAATATGGTGATAAAGTCAAGAAAAATCAGATCATCGCGAGCATTACCGATCCTTTTGGAGAGACCGAATTTAAGATTAAATCAGTTGTTGAGGGTTATGTAATAGGACTTAGAAGTCTACCAGTAGTAAACAGAGGGGACGCCTTAATTAACATAGGAGTCGAGAGCAAAGCCGAAGAAGTTTAATAGTTTAGAGGAGAAAATATAATAATGTATGTAATTGTCATAATATCAGTAATCAGCTTGATTGGCTCATTCTTATGTTCTCTAATGGAGGCAGCAATCTACTCCATACCCAGGAGCAAAATAGAATCACTTAGACGCGAGGGCGATCCTGGAGGCATCAGACTTGCCCGACTCAGAGACAAGATTGACGAACCCATCGCTGCAATACTAACACTTAACACTGCGGTAAATGTTTTGGGAGCATCAATTGCAGGCTCTCTAGTCGCTAGATATTACGGAGATACTTGGTTAGGGGTGTTCTCAGGTGCCTTCACCGGCGGAGTATTAATATTCAGCGAAATTATTCCAAAGTCACTAGGAGTAGCCTATGCAAACACTCTTGCTCCGCGTCTTTCTATAGTAATTGAATTTCTTATTAAGATACTATGGCCATTTGTAAAACTGAGCGGCTTAATAACTAAGCTATGGGGTAAAAATTCACATCTCAACTTTCCAACTGAGGATGATTTAAAGAGCCTCACAGACCTTACTCACCAAGGCGGCAGCATACTCCCTGAAGAGGCTGAGATAGTTACAAATGCCCTCAGATTAGATGATATGAGAGTAGGAGAGATTATGACCCCTAAATCTGTAGTACAAGAGATGTCTGATACAACAATTCTTGGCGATATCAATCTAGATTCGGAATACTGGCATTATAGCAGGGTACCGGTTTATACTGAAGGTGATCCAGATAATATCGTGGGTGTAGCACTAAGGAGCGATGTATCAATGGCTTTACTAAGTGGCGAGCGGGATAAAACTCTACGAAACATAATGGTTGCTCCGGACAACGTATCAGAAGATATGTACCTCAACGAGCTTCTTAAGCGATTCATCATTACCCGAAGACACCTTTTTTGTGTAAAAAACGAAAAAGACGAATATATTGGCATTGTAACCTTAGAAGACATTATCGAATCTCTAATTGGCGAAGAGATAGTGGATGAGCTTGATATTCATGAAGATATGCAGGAATTAGCAAAGAGGAAGAAGTCATAAAGATTATTAATAATTCACAATAAAAATTGTAAGGATACGCGGACATGTTCGCTATAGCTGTGATAGTAGGGATTACGCTTCTGGGTTATTCTTTTTGCTCACTTATGGAAGCCGCTCTATATTCTATACCACGGAGCCGTATCGAATCCTTAAAAAGGAGCGGCGATCCTAACGGGATAAAACTTTCAAAACTTCGAGATAAAATTGATGAACCGATTGCTGCAATACTAACTCTTAATACAACTATTAATATAATCGGCGCTACTTGGTCGGCTGGATTAATTGCCAAGTATTACGGCGATGTTTGGCTGGGTGTATTTTCCGGACTCTTCACGGGTGCTGTTCTCTTTATAAGTGAAATACTACCAAAGTCTTTGGGAGTGACTTTTGCAAGTTCAATCGCTCCTCGGTTGGCGGGAATTATTACATTTTTGGTAAAAGCGCTATGGCCCTTTGTGAAGCTAACCGCTTTTATTACCCGAATGTGGGGGCAAAAGGCGCATATAAATTTCCCAACAGAGGAAGATGTAATAAGTCTTGCACTACTTAGTCGTCAAAGCCGCGCCATAATGTCTCATGAAGCTCGCATGATAGTAAACGCTTTGAGACTGGACAGATTGAAAGTCCAAGAAATTATGACCCCCCGTTCTGTTGTTTTTGGTTTGCCGGGAAACATGGCTCTCAAGGACATAGATATAGACGCTGATAATTGGTATTTTAGCCGAATGCCGGTGTATGTAGAACAAGACCCTAAGAATATAATAGGAATTGTTAACAGACGTGATATTGATTTCGCATTACTCAAAGGAAAGTTGGATACAAAGATTAGCAGCTTGATGTTGCACACGGATTTCGTTCATGGAGCCACGCCTTTACACGAACTTCTGGACAAATTTATTCTTACTCGCCGCCACCTCTTTTGTGTAAGGGACGACAATAAAGAGTTTATCGGAATCGTCAGTTTGGAGGATGTAATCGAATCCTTGCTAGGTGAGGAAATAGTTGATGAGTCTGATAAACATGAAGATATGCAGGAATTGGCAAAGAGGAAGAAAAAAAGTTTTTAATAAGAATGGCTTTCTTTATTTTGCATTTAAATTCAGGCGATTAAAGATCCATAAAAAGTCCTTTGGCATCTTTTGAAGTTAGCTTGGATACGGAGGTTACCTTATCACTGAATGTAGATAAAGTCCCCCATGATTCTCTTTCTGATAGGTCTATTAAAACTGAGTAGACTTTAAATCGTAGTTTTTCTTTACTCTCTTTAAATGTTTTTAAGAACATATCCCCTACGTTGGACTCTCCATCAGTAATAAATACAATATCTCCACCTTTGAATTTGGAACTCTCTAAAAGTGAGACTGCTTTATTAAGAGGCTCTTCAAAGTTAGTGCCGCCTCCGGGGAAATATTCGGCCAGCTCCATGATCTCAGACTCCTTCATTCCCCAACCTGATAGACCCTCTTTACCAACGGATTCAAATACTTTAAGCGGCGCGCCTCCAGAAGAAAACACAACGACGTTAAATTTACGTCTCTCTCTTTTAGCGATATCAAGGAGGGTTAAACAAACCCCTTTTGACCAAAGCTCCTTATTACCATCCATAGAGGAGCTACCGTCTAAACAAATAACCATCGGCCCCCTGCCCCTGTCTTCTTTAAGGGAATACTGAGAAAGCGTGCCCTCGATAAAACGCTTTTTAAAATCGTGCTTAAGCAATTTATGTCTGAGTGATACAAGCTCTGTGGGAATTATCTTGCCTATATCATTCCCAACTGTGATATCTACTATTTCAGCCCCTCTTTTAGACCAGACTTTGCGTCTAGTAGATAACATTTCCTCCTTTAAGCTGCCTACAAGTAGTGAGAGCTTTTTTAGTTTATCGTTCTTAGAAAGTTTGGCTGCAAGGTCTAGTTTTTCACCAACCCCTTTACCGCCTTCGGGGTTGCCCATTGAGGAGTCCCAGGAGTCGGTTTGATCCTCAGACTCTTCAATATTTTGATTGGTCTGCTCCAAAGAAGTTTTGACCATCTTGTCCATATCAAAGTCCATATTTTCATGGTTTTCCTGTTGTTTTTTTATGAGTTGATTGAGGTTGTCTTCTTCGTCTGCTAATTCGGACTCTTTTTGCTCCTTTGCTTCTTTAAAAGCATCTCCCATATCATCATTCTCTTCTTCAACCTCATCCCATGTTTCCATCTCTTCTTTTAGTTCCTGAACATTCTCCTCTGCTTGCTTAACTTCCCAGTCTTTTAAGAGTTTCTTTTCACCAGGTCCATCGTCGGATCTGAGCCAGCTTAGTAGCTGACTGCCCATATCTATAGTGGCAAGAGCGGACTTAAACCCCTCAAGCGTAGTGTCTTCTCTAAGTTCCTTGTAATGTTGGTCATGGAAAATCTTATCAAGTAGTTTTCTGGCTAGGGCTGAGCCTTTTTTGGTCTTATCTTCAGGTAAGAACAAAACATTATGCTTATAGAAGGCACAAAACATATCTAGTATCAGAGCATCAAAATTGGGTAGCAGATTTGACCCGCTTTCTATTAAGGAGCTTAGCGCTTGGGACTCTAAGCAAAGTTTTTTAAAAAGTTCGCGGTCAAATGAGTCGGATTCTATATTTTGTGCAGATTTTATATCCGTCATTATCTCTAAAAGCTAACACGCCCATAAAATAGTATCAATTACCTTATATCAATTTTAAGCGACCGTGTTAGAATTAAAAATAATTTTATACGTATTTCCATCATAGATAAAAGCATGAAACTTAATCAAATTGAAATTAAAGCGGTCGCAACGGTAGGGTTTATAATGGCGATCAGGATGCTGGGGATTTTTTTGATCCTCCCGGTATTCAGTGTTTATGCCGAGAAGTACCCAGGCGCTGATCTGGCACTTGCGGGAATAGCGTTTGGGATATACGCCCTTGTGCAAAGCGTCTTGCAGATACCCTTTGGATGGCTAAGCGACAAAATCGGAAGAAAACCGATTTTAATCATCGGGCTTGCCATATTTGCAATTGGAAGCGTAATATGCGGCATGGCTGACAATATAAACGAGCTGATCATTGCACGAATAATTCAGGGCGCGGGCGCCGTAAGCTCAGTTGCCGTAGCATCCCTTGGAGATGTAACCCGCCACGAGGTAAGAGCGCAGGCCTTTACAATAGTCGGGATCACGATAGGAGCCAGTTTTCTTTTAGCAATAATAATTGGCCCGTTACTAGCATCTAAGATAGGATTCTCTTCGCTTTTTTATATACTTGCGGCCTTAAGTGTCTTGGCGATACTGATAACAATATTATTCTTCCCTACAATAGAGAAGAAAGAGCTTATTCATGAAGAATCCGCAGTTCTGAGCTACTTAAAACACCCTGAGATCAAAAAACTTTTTCTATCGGCAGGAATTATATCTTTAACAGTAAATATGTTTGTATTCATCTACCCACTTAGCTGGACCAGCCTTGGAGTGAGTGAGGCTGATTTGTGGAAGGTTTACCTTGTAGCGCTCATCCCTACTGCGCTTTTTGCTTACCCATATGTAAGGTATGCGGAAAAAAGAGGGATATTAAAAATCGCTATAACAAGCGCTTGGGCACTTATTGCTATTAGTTTCCTTGTTTACCCCGCAAGCTCGTTTTTCACTTTTGTGCTCTATTTGTCGGGAATGGCGTATTTTATGGGTCACACCATCCTTCAATCCGTTTTCCCTGCATTTCTTACACAAAGAGTCGGGCAGGAAAAACGCGGAATAACTACAGGTTTTTATAACCTATCCAGCTTCCTCGGAGCTGCGATAGGAGGGATGAGCGCAGGTTATCTGTATCAGGTTAGCCCTCATCTGCCGCTCATTCTAGCTCTGCTCTTAATTATAGCATGGGGACTAACTGGATTGCCAAATACTCCTGAGAAAGAGAGCAAATAACATATGACCTTATCTGTTCCCCATATAAAAATACTACTTTTTTTAATATTTATATATGCTATAATCCAGCTAATTTCAAAGTAGTAGGATTAAGATGGCGAAAAAACTTCTTTTCTTACCGATTTTAATATTATCCATGTTCTTATTTGCAAATTATTCTCAATCGAACGTATTGGTCAACGATGCAGATTCAAATGCTGAGAGAACCGATTTTTTTAACGTCCGCAGTTGTTCCAACCGGATCAGGATCAGGCCTAATTGGAGATTATGAGCTTATCTTCTGCGCTATATCACCGTTTGAGCCTGGCGTCATGTTTTCTGATCCTACTCCCGGTACATGGGAAACCCTTGATACGGACGCTAGTGTGGATGGGCGAATCGCGCTTGGAATCTGGGGACGGTTCACAGACAATCCCGCTTCAGAAGACATCAGCTGCAACTGGAATATCCGTAGTGAGCCTTTTACCGCGGGGTCATTCAGATACAGTGATGTAGACCCGGCTAACCCGATTATCGCTGTTGCATGTAACAGTGGTAATTCCGAGGTGTCGGTAGCTCCTTCAGTCAATACCTTGCCAGGCTCACAGGTCGTAAGGATATTTGCTTTTTTCTCTCGTGTTCAATTACCACCGGTCCTTGGCCACATGAGCTCTAATGACGAGGTATCAGGCTCGTCCTCGTCCGTAGTAAGTGGAGGTGCTGGATTGTTAGAGTTGGAGGCGACAACCCAGATCTCTTTTGTCGACGGACCTACAGGTACAGAGGTTTCAACAGGCAATATCACTGGAAATTGGAGAGCGTGTACTATCGCTATCAGGATGGCTCCTCCAACTGATGTACCTACAATGAGTGAGTGGGGACTTATATCTTTCGCTGCGTTTGCTGGTATTGCAGGATTTTGGTTCATGAGAAGACGTCAAGTTACTGCTTAAACTTCAATTCATAAATACACATAAATAACCCGGCGTTTCTTAACAGAGGCGCCGGACTTACTTTTCTATTAATCAAACTAGTATTAGGAAATAAACAAATAGGGAACTAGTTCCCTGATCTGAGGGATTCAAGCGTGGTGCGGATTTTATATAGACTATCAACTCTTGAAGCGCCAATCTCATCAAGCACTTTTTTATAACTTACGCTGGCTCTGCCGCCGACTATGATAGAGACATTATCAGCCAAGCTGCGCCGTAATTTTCTGATCTCCTGAACTAGTACAGGGTCATCCTCAGGGTAGACAATACTAAGTATTACTGCTTTGCAACTATTTTGTTTTACAGCTCCAGCTATTTCTTCTGAAGGCAGGTTTGCCCCTAGATATGTAACATTCCACCCCTCGCTCGCTGCTGTAACCGCTATTATCAAAGCCCCAATATCGTGCCACTGATCTGCAGGCGTTGTTACTAGAACATTAGGTGCTCCGGGGATATTTTTATTCGTCGCCAGGACACCGCTCAAGAACGTCCTTATAACGTGGGAGGCTAAATGCTCATGTGATATTCTGAGGTTACCCCTTCTCCACCCCTCTCCTATCTCTTCCATTAGAGGAACAATAACCTTCTCAATCATGGCATTTAGGCCGTAATCAAGCTCCGCCTGTAGAAGCAAATTCTCAAGTGTCTTAGAATCCATTTGCTCAAGAGCATTCATAAATCTCTCAACATAGTCTTCAAAGCTACTTTCATTGGAATTAATTCTTGATTCTAAATCATACCGCTTAATAGGAAGTTCGATTATAGGCATGCTGCTTATTAGTTCTTTAAGCTCTTCATCGCTTGTACTGACAACCTGACTAATACCAAACCCGGCGTCAGTCGCTTTTTTTAGTAATGATAATCTGATTATATCTTCTTCTGTGTAATACCTTCTGTTATTGGAATCCCTTTTGGGTAAAACAGCATTATATCTTCTTTCCCAAGCCCTTATAGCATGTGCGCTAAGCCCAGTTCTCATCGATACTACTTTCATTGAAAATTTCTTGTCCATTACAGTTTCCGGTTGATTCATATAATCATGTTAAATAATTGTCTAACATATGTCAATATGAAAAATACAATTTTTATTTATCTCTTATTGTAACTTTGATAACCGATTACACTCTTTTCACTAGAAATCTAGTCCAAAATAATGCAATCGAGTTATTTCCTATTAACTAAAAATAATGCTTGACATATATTATATACCTAAATATACTACTAGACATCTAATAGACATATGTTAGATATCCACTTAGATTTCAATAGGTGGAAATTCATAACACTTTAGGAGGTGTTAACATGAGTAGAATTAAATCATTATTTTTTGTGTTAGTGGCGGTTTTAGCGTTTGGGTCTGTACAAGCTATTTCTGGCAGTGATAAAAGTAAAGACATAGTAGACACTGCTGTAGGTGCAGGTTCATTTACGACACTTGTAGCAGCAGTTCAAGCAGCAGGTCTTGAAGAGACTCTCAGAGGCGAAGGGCCATTTACAGTATTCGCCCCGACAGATGAGGCTTTTGCTGCTCTTCCAGAGGGGACAGTAGAAACATTACTTCTTGCTGAGAACAAGGATCAATTGATAGCTATTCTCACATACCATGTGGTACCTGGGAAAGTGACCTCGGCAGATGTAGTGAAAGTTAAAGAAGCAAAATCGGTAAATGGTAAAGGAATACCGATTGCAGTAAAAGACGGAAAAGTACATGTAGATAACGCAACCGTTGTAACGGCCGACATTATGGCAAGCAATGGAGTAATTCATGTAATAGATGCCGTCATTATCCCTGATGACAATTAGTTTTTAATATATCCGGGCTGCTTAAACGCAGCTCGGATAAAAATAAAAAGTAATGGGAGAGAGAAAATGGATTATACGGATAAACTTTTAGACAACAATTTTAGTGATAGTTCAAATATTCTTTCAGATAATAACCAAATCTATGATTCATTTGATCAAGCAGATGAATTCAATAGCATTGAATTAGATATAGACAATCAAGATCATGAAGAACAACTGGTGCACATAGGGCTTGATGACAATTCTGAAGACGTTAAGAATACTCCTACTCAGAATGACAATTACAAGTGGACAAAATTTGAAGAAGAGAGAGTGCTGTATGTTTATTTCAAGGATTTAGTTCATGAGCCTCTTCTCACGGGAGATCAGGAAAAAGAAATAGCAGCACAGATAAAAGAATGCAATAATAGGGTCAGCAAAATAGATAAACAGCTTAAGAAATCTCATAACATTGAAGTTAAGCAGAGAAACAAACTATTAGCATATAAAAACAGATATACCAAAAAAGCCGCAGAGCTTCAGTCTAAGTTTATAAAGGCTAACCTAAGACTTGTAATCAACATAGCAAAAAGACACCTTGGAAGAGGACTTCCTTTGACTGATCTTGTTCAGGAAGGAAATTTGGGTCTGATCAGGGCGGTTGAGAAATTTGACCATACAAAGGGGTTTAAGTTTTCAACCTACGGCGCATGGTGGATACATCAGGCGGTCACGAGAGCGCTTGCTGAAAAAACCAGAACTATTAAAGTTCCTGTCTATGTGCTTGAACAGTCTAGCAAAGTATTTAAAGCAAAATATATGCTACAGGAGGAGCTCGAAAGGAAACCTTATCCACAAGAGATTGCAGATAGAACGAAACTA
>Ga0307375_10003829_pt1 | contig 14575 bp, 9 predicted proteins | sample TR1MG_FD_202531 | JGI IMG/M metagenome (GOLD analysis project Ga0307375, IMG submission 202531) | Soil microbial communities from Risofladan, Vaasa, Finland - TR-1 | ecosystem: Environmental > Terrestrial > Soil > Coastal area > Acid sulfate soil | place: Finland: Risofladan, Vaasa | collected...
CGCCGGCGTGCGTGGCTTGGGTATCGCGCGCGTCGGCGCCAGGGAGAGCATCACCGACGACGTGTCGCCCACGTGGAGCGCCGCGACGAGCGAGTCGGACAGCGCGAGCGTGTACGACGCCGGTTTGCCGCGGGCCGCGGTGTCCGCGCCGGCGATGCGGTTGTTCCATCCCAGCCACACCGCGTTGGTGTTCTGCTCGTCGTTCTTGAATCGCAGGGGAAGCGGCGCTTCGTGCCAGGTGGCCAGGCTGTCGCCGCGGAGCGTCACCCCGGGCACCGATCCCGTGGTCACATCCACGTCCTCGTCGTAGTCGGCGAGCAGGTGGAAGCTGCTCTCCTGGAACCGGGTGATGTACATCGTCTTGGGCAGCCAGTGGCCGATCGTGCGCTGATCGCGGAACATGGGCAGGTACTCGGAACGGTGGTGCAGCGTGGCCTCCAGGAATCCGCCGATCACCACCTTGCCGAACTGCCGCTGCTCCGCGGGCGTGAGCAGCGCCCGCAGGTCGAGCCGGTTGCCGCTGCGCGGCCCGTTGTCGTGGTTGTTCCACACGGTGTTCCACTGGCCATGGTTGGCGCGGTACACGTACCACGCCGACTTGAACCAGGGTTGGCCGTCGGTGAACCTGAGCCGCTCGTACGGACGCAGCCCCATGAATTCCGACACGTCCCCGTCGTGCGAGCCGTGGATCACCAGGAAGTTCACGTTCTCGATGGGCTCGAACTGCCCCGCGGGCTTGTATTGCCCGTCCACCGGCGCGATCGCCACCACGGCGCGGATGTTGAAATGGAAGTCGAACGTCACGTTGGCGTCGTCCGGGAAGCGCGCCAGCCGGTTGAACTGCACGGCGTGGCTCACCGCGCCGCCGCCGCGCGAGTGGCCCATGATGCCGATCTCGCTCCAGTCCACCTTGTGAAAGAACGGGTTGCCCGCGCTGTCGGTGAATGCCTTCCACGCCGCGAGGTGCTCGAGCATGATCCAGGCGCGCCCGGCGTTCTCGCCGCGCAGGCTGCCGTTGATGTAGTTCTCGTCGATCGACACGAGGATGAAGCCGCGCGACGCGAGCAGCTCGCCCAGATACTGGTAGCCCGGGTCCGAGTAGTCGGTGGGGTCGTGATTGCCGTGCGCGATCACCACCAGCGGAAAGGGGCCGGGGCCGTCGGGGTACCACACGCGGCCGTTCAACGGCGAATGCTTGATGTCGAATCCCCACGTGTCCTTGCGGTCCCGGGCCTGCTCGGGCGACATCTTCACGAACGGCGACGCGTCCACGGCCTTGGTCCGGAAGGCCACCGAGTCGCGGAATGCGGCGCGGCGTTTGTCGGTGCCGCTGCCGTAGGTCAGATACCGCACGCGGTACGGGCCGGGTTCCCCCGGATCGGGCGCCGTGATCGCCTGGTGCGCGAGCACGGTGGGCGAGTCGTCGGGGCTCAGCTTGAGCGACTGCGTGCATCCGCTCAGCGCGGCCGTGCCCAGAGCCGCGAGCGCGCCCACCCACGCCGCGCGACTCATCGAATGCGCACGCCGATGCGATGCGCGCCGGGCCGGTTGTCGCGCGTCTCGAACGCGTAGTCCAGCGAGAACCGGTCGGCGGAGATGCCGAACCCCGCCGTCCACGGGCCCTCGCCTTCGGCGGCGCGCCGTACGCCCGCGCGCGCGGCGATCGCGTAGCCCTCCAGCCAGCTGTACGACATCTCGCCGCCGGCGCCGGCCACGAACGAGCGCCCCCGGAGCACCGATGCCGTGGCCGCGCCCGAGAGGTCGAACGGCCCCGCCTCGTACCGGCCCGACGAGAATCCCAGATTCGCGCGCTCCGGCTGGCTCACGCGCCCGGTGACGGTGCGGAACGCCGGCCCGATGTTCTGCACGCTGAGCCCGGCCGTGCCGCGCCACAGGTCGCGCGCCAGCCCCAGGTCCAGCGCCGCGCGCGTGTCGCGCGCGGCGCCGATCTCCTGTTGCAGCAGCTTGGCCGCCGCTCCCACGCGCAGGCCGAACACCGACCGGGCGTAGCCGGCCGTGAGCAGCAGCCCCGACGCCGGAAGCAGCGACGACGTGCCCAGCGCGTCGGGGTTGGCGAACGGCGCCGCGTCGCTGGAGAAGGTGAGCGATTGCACGCCGATGCCCAGCCCGCCGCCGCCCACGCTCATCGCCGTGGACAGCGTGGCCAGCAGATTGGCGCCCGTGTAGAACTCGGCCGACGCGCTCGTGCCGCGCGCCACGGCCAGCTGCGCCGGGTTGTAGAAGATCACGTCGTCCTCGCGCCCGCCCGCGTCGGCATTGGCCATGGCCAGCGCGCGCGTGCCGCCGGGCAGTCGCGCGATGAGCGGGGCGAGCGGATATTCCTGCGCCCCGGCCGCGGCGGCGGTCGCCGCCAGCAGGGCAGAGATCAGCCAGCGATGGTGCATGGTGCCCCCGGATGTTGGCGCCCAAGTCGCGCCGGGCCGGTCCGGCCGTCAGCACCGCCCGTCTTGCGGCGGCGGCGCCGGCGTCGGGACCTGAAAACACTTGGCCGCCGGATGTTACCCGGGGTACCGGGTCCGCGGTAGACTGGCGCGTTTGCGCTCGCGCCCGGGGTCCGGTACAATCCGCACGCCCGCGTCGTGACGCCGGACCCCGCCCCCATGTCTCTTAGGATATGAGCACCAAGAAGATCTGCACCCAGTGTGGCACCGAGTTCGGGTCGGAGCAGAAGTTCTGCCCCAACGACGGGAGCCCGCTTCGCGTGGAATCCACCGACGACCGTCTCATCGGCCAGGTCATCGCCGACCGCTATCACATCACGGCCCTGATCGGCGAGGGCGGCATGGGCCGCGTGTATCTGGCCGAGCACGTCCGCATGGGACGCAAGAGCGCGCTCAAGGTGATGAGCCCCGCGCTCGCCACCACCGCCGACGCCATCACGCGCTTCAACCGCGAGGCGTCCAACGCCAGCCGCATCAACCACCCGAACGTGGCCGCCATCTATGATTTCGGCGAGACGCCCGACGGGTTGCTGTATCTGGCCATGGAATACGTCGAGGGCGAGACACTGCACGCCCTGATCAATCGTGGCGGTCCGCTGCCGGCGGCCCGCGCGGCGGCCATCACCAAGGGCGCGGCCGACGCGCTGCACGCCGCGCACCACCTGGGCATCATCCACCGCGACCTCAAGCCCGACAACATCATGCTCTCCCGCCAACTCGACGGGAGCGACTGGGTGAAGGTCGTGGACTTCGGCATCGCCAAGTCGATGGGCTCGCAGGGGCCCTCCGGCGGCCAGACGGTCACCACGGCCGGCGTCTCGCTGGGCACGCCGGAGTACATGAGTCCCGAACAGCTCGCGGGCGAGAGGCTCGACCACCGCACCGACATCTACTCGCTGGGGCTCGTGCTCTTCAATATGCTCACCGGCGCGCTGCCCTATCCCAGGCTCACCTCCAAGGAAACGCTGGTGCGGCGCCTCACGTCGCGGCCGGCCAGCCTCGCCGAGGTGCGCCCCGACATCGATTGGCCGGCGCCGCTGCAGGCGGTGCTCGATCGCGCGCTCGCTCCGGAACCCGAACACCGATACGCCAGCGTGGCCGACCTCGGGCGCGAAGTGATCGACGCCGCGGCGTCGGCGCCCGCGATCGATCCCGATCGCACCGTCCGGGTGTCCGCCCCCAGCCGGCCGGCCCTCGCCGCCACCGCGGTGAACCGGCCAAAGTCCGCGGCTGGTCCCGGCCGCACCCGCCCGCTTCCGCCTCCTGCCACGCCCAAGCGCGGGGCACGCGCGTGGGCCGCGGCCGGCGCGCTGCTGTTGGTCGCCGTCGCCGCCTTTGCCCTGGTGCACCGGAATCCCCGGCCCGCCGCGGCGTCCAGCGTGCCGGCGGACCGCGATTCCACGCGCGACACGACCGCGGCCGCTCCCGACACGACGGCCGCCGCCTCCGCGCCCGTGGCGCGTGATACCACCGCGCCGTCACCCGCACCCGTGCCGCTCCGCGCGGCAACGCACAAGGACGCCGCGCCGCCCTCGCAGCCGCCCGCCGCGCCCGCGCTGACCGACACGGCCGCCGCGCCCACGGCTGCCGCCGCTCCGGTTACCGTGCGCACGCGACATCCGTGGCTCCGCGCCAACGGTGATTCGGTGGCCACGCCGGACTCTTCTGGCCGCCAGGGAGTGAACGCGGCCGTGAACGAGATTCGCGGGCACTTCGAGCGCGCCGGACGGTTCGTGGCCGCGAACAAGCCGGGCCAGGCGGGCAACGAAATGCGCGACGCGCAGGGCGAGATCAAGATGCTGCGCGATCTGATGCCGGGCGCGAACATGCCGCCGGCAGTGGGTCAGGAGCTGCGCATGGCGGCGAGCCGGGCCGTCAGCGCCTGCTTCTCGGCGGCCGGCACGCAGGCCGGCGCGCTCCAGCGGTGCGCCAACCTGGAGCAGCGGTTTGCCCGGGGCGGGCGCGGCGGGCGCGGCGGCCGCAAGACGCCCCCGGGCGGCGGATGAGCGCCCGACCGCTCAGCGGAACAGCAGCCAGAGCACGACCGCCATCTCGATCGTCGCAGCGACGATCCCAAAGATGAGATACGGCTTGAGGCCGGACGGCTTCGGGCGCTCTGGCATCCCGAAAGATATATTGGCCACGTGATCTCGCTCTCCGTTCCACGCAAGGCCCTGCTCGGGTTCAGCGCGGCGCTTCTCATCCTCGCCATCATCGGGGCGGAATCGTACCGTGGACTCCGGGCGTCCACCGTCGCCTCGGCGCGCGTGCGGATGACCTACGACGCCATCCAGACGCTGGGCCAGGTCGAGGCCGACGTGCTCGACGCCGAGTCGGCGGTGCGGGGGCTGCTGCTCACCGGGCGGAGCGAGTTCCGCGGCCCGCACAAGGACGCCGCCCATCGCGTGGACGGCGATCTGTCGAGCCTCGCCCGCCTCGAGCCCGACGATCCTGCCCAGTCGGCCCGCGCGCGCATCCTCGCCGACTCGGTGCGCCACAAGATGGCGTTCACCGATCACGTGCTGGCGTTGTACGATGCCGGCCGCGCGTCCGCGGCCCGCGACACGGTCGCTTCGGGCGTGGGCGCAGCCATGTCGCGCTCCATCCGCCGGCAGATCGCCCGCATGACGCGCGCCGAGCGCGCCCTGCTCGACCAGCGCCTCGAGGACGAACGCGCCGAGCAGCAGATGGCGACGACGATCGTGCTGTTCGGCTTCCTGGTCGCCTGCGTGGTCGCCGCGCTCGCCGTGCTCACGATCGGCCGCGACGTGCGCGAACGCGAGCGGCTGGACGCCGAACGTGTCGCGGCGCTCGACCAGGCCCACGCCGCGAGCAGCGCCAAGAGCGAATTCCTGGCGCGCATGAGCCACGAGTTGCGTACGCCCCTCAATTCCGTGATCGGCTTCTCGAACGTGCTGCTCAAGCCCGGCGCCGGCGCGCTCGATGGCCAGTCGAGGTCGTACGTCGAGCGCATCCGCGCCAACGGCACGCACCTGCTCGATATCATCAACGACATCCTCGACCTGTCCAAGGTGGAATCGGGACGCATGGACGTGGTGCTCGAGAACGTCGACCCGCTGCGGCTGGTGCGCGAGACGGTCGCGCAGTTCGCCGGGCGCGGGCCCGAGACGCCGCCCATCGACATCGAGGCGCCGGCCGCCGTGGCGCCGCTGCGCACCGACCTCGACAAGCTGCGCCAGGTGCTGCTCAACCTCATCTCCAACGCCGCCAAGTTCGCGAGCGACGGACGTGTCGTGGTGCGCGTGGTGGCCGACGCGCCCACCGGCGCCCTGCTGCGCATCGACGTGATCGATACCGGCGTGGGGATCGCGCCCGACAGGCTGGAGCGGATCTTCCAGGCATTCGAGCAGGGCGACAGCTCCATCCAGCGCCGCTTCGGCGGCACCGGGCTCGGCCTCGCCATCGCCAGATCCATGGCCGAGCGGTTGGGCTACGGGCTGCGCGTGGTCAGCGAGCGAGACGTCGGCGCCACGTTCAGCATCGTGATCGACCCGCGGGCGCCGATCATCGAACGCTACGAGCCGCCCGGGCCCGGCCCGGCCGGCGCTCGACCCACCCCGTCGGCGGCTCGCCGCATCACGCCGGCCGCGGGCGCCGACCAGCCGCTCGTCCTCCTCATCGACGACAGCGAGGATTCGCGCCTCCTGCTCTCGCAGCTCCTCGAGGAATCGGGATGCCGCGTCCTCACCGCCGCCTCCGGTGAGGCGGGCATCTCCGCGGCGCTCGACCGCCGGCCCGATCTCGTCGTCCTCGATCTGCTCATGCCCGAGATGGACGGTTTCGAGACGCTGCAACGCCTCAAGGCGCACCCGTCCATCGCCCGGACCCCGGTGATCGTGGTCAGCGTGGTGGCGTCGGAATATCTCGGGCGCCTGGCCGGCGCCGCCGACGTACTCGACAAGCCGATCGCCCGCGACGCGCTCGGCGACGCCATCGAGCGCGCGCTCAACCTCAGCCCGGCCCGCGTGCTCATCGTGGAGGATTCCGAAGACACCCGGCACGTGCTCGAAGCGCACCTGGCCGGGTTCCCCGGACTCGAAGTGGCATCGGTGGCCACGGCGGTGGATGCGCTGGCCCGGCTCCAGAGCTTCCCCGCCGACCTGATCCTGCTCGACATCATGCTCCCCGGCATGGATGGGCTGGAGTTTCTCAAGCGCATCCGGCGCACCGAGCAGTTCCGCGACACGCCGGTGGTGGTGATCACCGCCAAGTCGCTCACCGACGAGGAGCACCGCGCCCTGCAGCGCGACACGATCACGGTGCTCGCCAAGGGCGCGGCGCTGGGCGCCGATCTGGCTCGTGTGCTCCGCGGCGCCCTGCGCCAGATCCGGTCGCGCGGTGCCTGACGCGCGCCGGAGCGTGGCCGCCGTCGCCTTGCTCGCCGCGGTCTGGGCGTGCGGCAGCAGCGACACCAGCGGGCTGCCCACGGTGCCCACGCTCGACGAACAGGGCGCCGCCGGATTCGCCTCGGTGAGCGCGGGGCTGGACCACACCTGCGCCCTCAGCACCGCCGGCGTGGCGTTCTGCTGGGGGAGCGACGCCCACGGGCAGTTGGGCCATCCCGCCACCGCGTTGTGCGACACCACCGCGTCCGGCGCCTGTTCGCTGGCCGCGGAGCCGGTGGCCACCACGCTTCGCTTCCGCTCGATCAGCGCCGGCGGCGAGCACACCTGCGCCGTGAGCACCGATTTCACCGCATACTGCTGGGGGAGCAACGCCGCCGGCGCGCTCGGCATGGCGGCCTCGCGCGCGGCGATTCCCGAGCCGGTGAGCGGCGGCCTGCGCTTCGCCTCCATCGCCGCGGGGTTCTCGCACACCTGCGCCGTGGCCACCGACGGCACCGCGTACTGCTGGGGCTCCAACGAGCGCGGCGAGTTGGGCACGGGCGACACTGTGGCGCGCGCCATGCCGGCGCCGGTGGCCACGGCGCTGCGATTCGTCGAGATCTCGACGGGGCAGGGCCGCACCTGCGCGCGGAGTGTGGCCAACGTCGTGTACTGCTGGGGGGCCATCTGGGAGTACCGGCAGGGCGGGCTCGAGTACACGCGCGCGCAGCCGCTGCCCCAACCCGTGCCTGCGGCGCCCTCGCTCACCGGCTTGAGCGTGGGGCCGCTCACCACCTGCGGCGTTTCGGGGACCACCGCCTACTGCTGGGAAGCGAATCCGTTCGGCGAGATGGGCAACGGCACCACCGACGGCGCCACCACGCCCACTGCGGTGGCCGGCGGATTGCAGTTCACGCAGCTGTCGGCGGGCATCATCCAGACGTGTGGCGTCACGACGGACGGCGCCGCGTACTGCTGGGGCAACGACAGCTTCGGCCAACTCGGCGTCTCGTCGGCCGCGCTCGGGGCGCGATGCGGCCTGCAGCGGCTGCCGTGCAGCCTGGTGCCCGTGCGGGTGCCGGGCTGGCGGCCGTTCAAGAGCATCAGCACGGGGCTCGGCAACCACGTGTGCGGCGTTACCCGCGACACCAACATCTACTGTTGGGGGCTGGCCCAATCGGGCCAGCTGGGGTACGGGCAAAGGATCGGCGCCACGTCGCAAGCCCTCAAGGTGGCTATCGCGTTGCCTTGAATGGTGTTATCCGTCAGTGACGTGGGTCACGGTAGCTTCCCCGTTGCGTGACCCATCCATGGACTGACAGATTGCACGAGGACCTACGGTAAGCACGAGCCGGCTGGCTGACTGTTCGGGCGGATCCGAAGCCGGATCCGCGCACGGAGAATTGATCTCGAATGCATTGGCTCGAAGGCGCGGTTGCGCGTGCAGGTCTGGCAGGAGCGTCCTCGCTCTCGATTCCCGGCGACGTCGGCAACATCGAGGCGTGGGACATCGCATCGCGCACGCTCGGCTTGGCCCCGCTCGACCTCGCCGGCCGCGTGGCCTCGCAGTTCGGGTTGCGCGTGGCCGAATTCGAGCGCACCGACCCTCGTGCGCTGGCGCTGCTGCCCGAGCGGCTCGCGCGCCGCTATCATGTCTTCCCGCTGCGCGAAGACGACCGCCACATCTACGTGGCCACGGCCGACCCCACCGACATCGAAGTCGAGCACGCCATCGGCTTCGCGTCGGGACGCCGTCCCGTGTTCGAGTTGGCGCCGCCCAACATCATCGAGGATGCGCTGCTCTCCGGCTACTCCGCCGATCGCATGGTGGAGAACCTGCTCACCACCGTGGACTCGCAGATCGCCGACGCGGTGCGGGTGGTGGACGACCTGGAGCCGGAAGCGGTGGATCTCACCGAGGTCGAGACCGGGCCGGTCGTCAAACTCACCAACCTGATCCTGCGCGACGCCGTGATGCACGGCGTGAGCGACGTGCACATCGAGCCCGGGCCCAAGGGCGGCACGGTGCGGTTCCGCATCGACGGCGTGATGCGGCAGCACATGCACCTGCCGATGGCGGCGCTCAACCGCGTCGTGTCGCGCATCAAGGTGCTCGGCCGCATGGACATCGCCAACCGCATCGTGGCGCAGGACGGACGCGCCAAGGTGGCGATCGAAGGCCGCAACTACGATCTGCGCATCTCCACAGTGCCCACGCGCGACGCCGAGAAGGCGGTGATCCGCGTGCTGCGCCCGGAGAACGCGCGTCGCCTGGAAGAGGTGGGGATCACGCCGCGCGAGTTGGCCCGCATGCGCCAGCTGCTCGCCTGCCGCGACGGCATCGTGATTGTCACCGGCCCAACGGGGTCGGGCAAGACCACCACGCTCTACTCGGCGATCAAGGAGATCGCCACCGGTCATGTGAACATCATGACGGTCGAGGATCCGATCGAGTACGAGCTGCCGGGCATCACGCAGATCCAGGTGGAGACCAAGCGCGGCGTGACCTTCGCCAGTTCGCTGCGGGCCATCCTGCGCCAGGATCCGGACGTCATCTTCGTGGGCGAGATCCGCGATCTGGAAACCGCCGAAGTGGCGGCGCAGGCGGCGCTCACGGGCCATCTCGTGCTGGCCACGCTGCACACCAACGACGCGATGAGCGCCGTCACCCGCCTCGCCGATCTCGGCCTCGACCGGCAGACCATCGCCACCTGTCTGCGCGGCTGTCTGGCGCAGCGCCTCGTGCGCCGCGTCTGCCCCGACTGCGCGCAGCCGCTGCTCGGCTCGCTCACCGAGGAGGAGGAGCGGTTGTCGGCGCAGTTCGGCGTGCTCCCGCTGTCGCGCGCCGCCGGGTGCAAGCGCTGCGGCAACACCGGCTATCGCGGGCGGCTCCCGCTGATCGAAGTGGCCATCGTCACGCCGAGCATCGCCGACCTGATCGCCACCGGCGCCACGGCGGCGCAGTTGCAGCACGCCGCGATCGCCGCCGGCATGGCGCCGCTCCGCGACGTGGCCGTGGCGCGCGTCCGGCGCGGCGAGACCACGCTGCAGGAGATCGAGCGCGTGCTGGGCGATCAGCTCGAAGACACCCCGGACCGCACCGGCCCGCCGGGCATCCTGATCGTCAATCCCGATCCCGCATGGCGCCGCATGGCGCGGGCCCTGCTCGAGGGGGGCGGCTTCCGCGTGACCGAAGCGATGGACGCCGAGACTGCGGCGCAGTTCATGCACGACGGGCTGCAGTTCTCGTTCGTGGTCACCGAGGCCTCGCTCCCCATGCTCGCCTCGCCGGTGCGGCAGGATCTGCTCACGGCCGGCAGCGGCGCGGGCGACCCGCCCATCGACGCGGTGGCCGACGCGCCGTTGGGCGGCCCCACCAATGGACACTCCGACGCGCCGGCGTCGCCCGGTGGCGCGGTGGACTGGACGCGGTTTGCCGGCGCCGTGCAGAACGCGGTGCGCCGCACCGTTCACTGACCGGCTCACGGCGCGCGCGGCGGCGCCGTACCTTCCCTGATGTCCGACGGTCTCACCCCACGGTTCGACTCCGACGCCATCACGCGACTGCGCCGCTTTGGCGGCGACCCGCTGCTCTTCCAGATGATCGATCTGCTCACGGCCGCCGCGCCCAAGCGGCTGGATGTGGTGCGTGACGCGTTGGCGAGCGGCGACGCCGAACCTGCGCGCTCGGCGTTCCACGCGCTCAAGTCCAGCGCCGGTCAGCTCGGCGCCGGCCACCTGCAGGCGCTGTGCGAGCAGGGCGAGCTGCTGGCCGCCCGCGGCGACCTGGCCGGCGTGAGCGCGCTGCTGCCGGAGCTCGATGCCGAGCACCACGCGGTGCGCGAGTGGCTGGCCGGCATCAGACAGGGAGACGAGTGATGACGCGGCTCGCGGTGGTGGAAGACAATCCGGACAACCGGCTGCTGCTCCAGGCCATTCTGGGCGGCCGGTTCGAGATCGCCGAGTATGACAACGGCGCCGACGCGCTGGCCGCGTTCGCCCGCGCGCGCCCGGATGTCGTGCTGCTCGACATCTCGCTGCCGGGCATGGATGGGATCGAGATCCTGTCGCGCATCCGCACCGACCCGCGGCTGGCCAGCCTGCCGGTGATCGCGCTCACCGCGCATGCCATGGCGGGCGACCGCGAGAAGTACCTCGTGGCCGGGTTCGACGACTACGTCACCAAGCCCATCGTGGACGAGACGGTGCTGCTGCGGGCGATCGCGAACCAACTGAAGTCCGCGTCCTAGTTCTCGCGGAGCGCCGCCATCGGCGTGGACGCGAACACCTCGCGGCTGGTGAGCAACCCGATCGCCATCGCCAGCACGGTCATCCCCAGGCTCACGACGAGCGCCGGCACGACGGCCGGCTTGAACGGCGCCTGGAAGATGAAGTGCATGAGCGCCCACGCGCCTCCCACCGAGAGGAGCACGCCGGCCAGGCTGCCCAGCGCGCCCAGCAGCGCGTACTCGGCCAGCATGATGCGGCCGATCTGCCGGCGCGTGGCGCCCAGCGTCTTGAACAGCACGCCCTCGCGCAGCCGCTCCCGCCGCGTGGCCGCGACGGCGCTGAACAGCACCGGCACGCCGAGCAGCAGGCTCACCAGCGCCATGAACCGGATGGCCGACGTCACGCGGTTGATCACGTCGCTCAGCGTGCGCTGCACCAGCGACAGGTCGAGACTCGATACGTTCGGGAACTTCTGCACCACGTCGCGCTGCATGAGGGCCACGTCGCGCGACGTGGCGCCGTAGGCCAGGAATACGAACTGCGTGGGCGCGTGCGCCAGCGCCTTGGGCTGGAAGACGACGAAGAAGTTGGGCTGGAAGCGCGCCCACGACACCTCGCGCAGGCTGGTGACCCGCGTGGCGACCTTCACGCCCTGCACGTCCCAGGTGATGGTGTCGCCCAGCAGCACGCCCAACTCGGTGGCCAGGCCGGCATCGAGCGAGACCTGCGACATCGTGTCCTTGGACGCGCCCCACCAGGCGCCGGCGAGGAGTTTCTCGCTCGCGTCCAGCGAGTCGCGATACGTGGAGCGGTATTCGCGGGTCAGCGCCCACCGCGGGCGGCGCGTCTGGTCGGCCCCGCCGCGCCCGGCCCCGGCCCCGCGCCCCGCGCCGCGTCCTGCCGCCGGCGGCGCCGCCAGGTTGTTTCCGGCCAGCAGTTGATCGGGCGTGCGGCCGTTGATCGCCGCGATGCGCATCTGGACGATCGGCATCCGCTGCACCACCTCGTGGTGGCCGGCGCGGATGATCGAATCCACGCCCGCCGCTTCGTCGCCCTGGACGTCGAAGAACACGACGTTGGCCCGCACCTGGTCGAGCCGCAGGTCGAGCTGGCCCAGGAGATTCTTCTGCGCCTGATACAGCGTGCTCACCAGGAACACGCCGAAGCCCAACGACAGAATCACCGACCGCGTCTGATTGCCCGGGCGGTACAGGCTGGCCATGCCGTGCCGGAGCACGAACGGCCACGACGGCCGCACCACGCGCCGCGTCACCGCCGCGAGCAGCGCCGCCACCACCCACAACACGCCCACGGCGAGCAGGATCGCCACGCTGAACCCGATGCCGTCGCGCAGCCGGTCGGCGCGCATCAGCGCCAGGGCGAACACGCTGGCCGCGATCGCGAACGATACCACGTACGTGGCGCTGTCGCGGCGCGACTGGCGCATGACCGTCTGATCGGAATCGCGCCGCAGCGCCTGCAGCGGCGACACGCCGCGGAGCGCCAGCAGCGGACGCAGCGCAAACACCAGCGCCACCCACACGCCGATCCCGAGCCCGAGCAGCAACGCCTGCGGAGCCAGGCGCATCGTCACGTCCACGGGCAGGAAATCCTTCACCACGTTGGGCATGGCGAACTGCAGGCCCACGCCGAGCGCCGTGCCCGCCGCGGCCCCCACCAGCCCCATCGCCGCCGCCTGCAGCACGTAGATCACCAGCACCTGCGCGCTCGTCGCGCCCAGGCAGCGCAGAATCGCCACCGTGTCGATCTTGCGCATCACGAACGCGTTCACGCCGCTCGCCACGCCGATCCCGCCCAGCAGCAGCGCCACCAACCCCACCACGCTCAGGAAGTTGCGCAGCTGCTGGATGTCGTACGTGAGGTTGTACTCGTTCTGCGCCACGGTGTGCACGCGCACCTTGTTGCGCGACAGCACCAGCGCCGTGCGTCCCTGGAACTGCTCGGTGGTCATGTTCAGCGGCAGCTTGACCAGCGCTTCGTAATCCGCGCGGCTGCCGAACACCAACAGCCCCGTGGCGGCCAGGAACCGGGCCGGGATGTAGATCCGCGGGCCGATCGCCGCCGTGACGGCGATCTCGCCGGGCACGCTGGTCAGCGTGCCGGTGATCAGGAACCTGCTGGTCCCCAGCGACAGCGTGTCGCCCACCTTGGCATTGAGCGCCACCAGCAGCGACGGATCCACGATCGCGTGGGGGCCGGCCTGCAGCTCCGACCAGGCCGCCTCGGGGTCGGTCTGGATCTGACCGTAGAACGGATAGTCGGGGGTCACGGCGCGCACCTGCGCCAGCCGCGTGCCGCCCGTGCGCGGCACCAACGCCATCGAGGCAAAGCTCGTCTGGCGCGCGATCCCCGTGCCGTGGCGGGCCAGCGAGTCGAACAGCGCTTCCACCGGCGCCGTGAATTTGGCGCCGCTGGTGAGCGACAGGTCGCCGCCCAGCAGGGCCCGCGATTGCTCGTGCACCGACCGCGTGACGTTGTCGGCGAACGAGTCGATGGCCACCAGCGCCGCCACGCCCAGCGTGATCGACGACATGTACAACAACAGCCGGCGGCGCGCCGTGCGGCTCTCGCGCCACGCCACCGCCGCCAGCCGCGTGAACGACGCGCTCACTCGACGCCCGCGCCCACCGGCGCCGTATCCTGCACCACCACGCCGTCGCTCAGGCGAATGATCCGGCTGGCCCGCGCCGCCAACGCCGCATCGTGCGTCACCAGCACGATGGTCGCCCCGGACTCGCGGTTCAACTGCTCCAGCAGCTCCACGATGCGCTGGCCGGTGTCGCTGTCCAGATTGCCGGTGGGCTCGTCGGCGAACAGGATCCGCGGCTGGTTGGAGAACGCGCGCGCGATCGCCACCCGCTGCTGCTCGCCCCCGGACAGCTCGGTGGGAAAATGGTGCAGCCGGTCGCCCAGCCCCACGCGGGTGACCAGTTCGCCGGCCCGCTCGGCCGCCCCGGAATCTCCCCGCAATTCGAGGGGTACCTGTACATTCTCGATGGCGGTGAGCGTCGGGATCAATTGAAAGCTCTGGAACACGAAGCCAACTTTCTCACCGCGCAGGCGGGCACGCCGGTCCTCGTCCATGGCGCCGAGGTCGGCGTCGTCCAGCAGGACGGTGCCGCGGGTGGGCGTGTCGAGGCCGGCGAGCAGGCCGAGCAGCGTCGTCTTGCCGCTGCCCGACGGGCCGACGATAGCCACGAAGGCGCCCTGTGGAATGGAGAACGACACGTCGCGCAGTACGGCGAGCGAACGCTCGCCGATGCGGTATTCCTTGGTGAGCTGGCGGGCAACGAGCATGCGATGGCGAGTGTTGGCGTGGGGTCTGGTGATGCTCTCGGCGTGCGGGACGGCCGAGCGAACGCGCCCCGCGCAATCGAAGGATAGCACGGGCACCACGGGGGCGGCGCGGGCCGCCGCCCCGGCGGCCGTGCCCCGGGCGCAGCCGCAGACCGTCCTGTTCGTGGGCACCAGCCTCACGGCCGGGCTGGGGCTCGACCCCGACAGCGCCTATCCGGC